>Ga0209611_10012069_pt1 | contig 12244 bp, 7 predicted proteins | sample S1TSphgellanicum_3_FD_187693 | JGI IMG/M metagenome (GOLD analysis project Ga0209611, IMG submission 187693) | Host-associated microbial communities from peat moss isolated from Minnesota, USA - S1T2_Fc - Sphagnum magellanicum MG (SPAdes) (version 2) | ecosystem: Host-associated > Plants > Peat...
TCTTCATCCTTGACATATGCCAAAATCTTTTGTGTGAGTGAAAACTTGTCAAGAATTTGTTTTAGCTTCACAACCATGGTAGCTCCACTCATATCATGGGCCTCAAATATTCCAATAGTGATGTGTTTTAACTCCCAATTAGTAGAGAGAAAATCCACAACAATTGTAAGAATGTAATGGCCCCCTTTTGACATCCAAAGGTCAAAATTGCATGTGGTAATCAGGCATTTTGCCAAGGTGAGTTGCACATACTCTGTCAAGGTCCTGCTCACCAATGCATGAAGAATGTTATTAGTGAAAACCCTCCTCAATGGGAAGTTCACCCTCAAGCACAACCAAAAAGCCAATCTTTGCAACCAAACAAATTCGACTATCCTTAATGGAAAAAAACTATTGATAACAAACAATAATATGTCCTCCAAGAATCTCTTATGGGTCTCATGATCTTTTGCAAACGGGTTTGAGGAAGGAAAAAACCAAAGGTCGAACTTGGGTTTATATTATGTTGTTTAGTTGTTGGTTTTCAATCTAGAATAGTTCAAGGATGAATGTGTTGAGCTTCTATAAACCTCTTAAGTAAAGGGGCATGTTCTTGCTCCACATGACTCATCATGGTTGATATGCCCTAAGCCTTGTTGTAAGCAATGAAGCCTTTGCAACATCTTATGCACAAGGCTAAAATCTTAAGGCCCATATCTCATTTTGGCAAATGATGCATCGCATATGCTGGCTTTGTTTCAAATCAACTTCTTCGTTGTTATTTACCTTGAAGAACACCCAAGTAGATGATGTCCTTTGGTGAGGTTTCCATTCAATTAACTACATCTTCGAGCTATCTAGCAAAGCTTCCTCCGCTAGAAGATCATCAATGTTGGTGTCAGACGGACCTTCCTTTCCACTCCCCTATTGACAATGTTACTATTGCTACCATAACTTGCAAAGTGCCCAGAAACACAAAACATATTTGAAAGATTAGCACTAGTGCTAATAGAAGTAGAAGAACTCATGCCATCTTGAGTAAAAACGTCAAAGTAGAAGAAACAAAAATGGCAACGTCCTTTTGTTATTCTAAGGTTGCATTCAAGGAGAAAGATTGTGACGAGCTTTTTGCATTGTCACAATGGAAGCTTGAACTCAGAGATTGCAAATTGCAAACCCTACTCCTCACAACAAAAACACAAGGTTCTATAATTCCACTATGGGTTTCAATCAAAAAAACTCGAAGGTATTTAATTTCATTAGTGCTAGGTTACAACCAAGGAACCTTGGGTATTTAAATCACAAACACATCAGGTTTCAAACAAAGAAACTTGTTGACTTTCTCAACCTAGGTTTGAAGTGAAGCCAGGGTTAAAAAATTTGAAATGTCAAGTTGGAGGCAAAGGGTTTTTCTTTTTTGACAATTGCAAGGTCAGAGGCAAAGCCAAGGGTTTCATGAACTTAGAACCAAAGGTTATATTCCCACTTACCTCATCTAGAGACCAACAAAGAACTGGGTGCGTTTTAAAGAACCACACAACACTGGAATTCACCTCCTATTTAGATCAGGCAAGCTCTCAGAGGTGGATTACAGGTTTGTAGCAACATCTGTCCATCCTAAGGTTGGGTGGAGAGCTCAAGGCAAAATCAATGTTTTTATCATCTCTATCCTCTCATCATTCCACTGTCATTCCATCACATATTACCTACAAATGCTTATTTATGACCTACCTATATTGATCCCCAGGTACAGATTAAGGCCAACAAGCTTCTCCAAGCAGCTAGACACTACAATGTTGCACTCTCCTGAAAAAAGTTGCAGAACAGCACATTGGCAAAACCATGTCCCCTGTGAGGCATCTCTCAAAGCATTCAATTCTCAGCATAAGTGCAAAGATGCAATGCTTCATATGGGGAGAATGTTCAAAAATTTATACAAACTTGCAACAGGTCTTCAAACAAATCCAGCAAAACAAAATGAAATAGTTTTCATCTTCATGACCTTGCTGATATAGGATAGCAAGGATGCCTTCTTGCAGATACAGAAGCCTGGCAGATTAGCAAGAATCAATAACATGCCAACCTCTAAGCAACCTTCTGCAACAATGTGATTCAAAAACACAAACAAAAAGAAATCAAGAGAATGTTTCACAGCAGAGCAATGGTGGAATTCATTTGTACAACCATGCTCCTTTAGCTGCATTGTACACTGCTCTTGTGCTTGCCAGATTTTCTCGTGGGTGACATCATCGCTCCTGTTTAAAAAGGTACTGTGTAAACTGCACCACTTCCGAAGTCTTCAAAACAGCTGGGATGAAGTTCCACCAGAGAATCCCCATCATTCCAACACCTAGAAATACAAGAAGTTGCTATACTCTCCTGCCTGTTCAAATGCCTACCCAAACAAACCTATTTCCCTTAATTCTTCTTCCTGCACCTCCCATTTTATGTTGCAGTTGTCAACCGATACCTGATTGCAGAAATTAAGGTTCCAGAAGGAAATTGGCACTAGCATTGGAGAATGGTGATGCACAGTGACAAAGGGAGTGATTCCCTTGAGAAGGAAACAAAAACCCAAACAAGTTTTGGTTGTCCCTTGACTGGAGGAGGGTGATTTCTTCGGCTGGAAAAGCTAGACCAGCAAAAGCAGCTAGAGCTCTCTCTCTCTCTCTCTCTCTACACAATGCTTTGCCTACAAAACTTCTGCAACATCCTCATGGGATCTTCTGTGGAGACATACCTAGTGTCTGGATAGACCTTATTGTGTGCTGTCCTTGAAAGCTGAGCCTTCTCTCATAACTGGAAGTTGCACAGAAACACAGAGAGACACAGGGAGAGATCGGCAAAGTGGTGGTGAATCTATTGCAAAGACATTTAGAATGATAACTACTTCATGCAGACTCTCCATGAGTAGTGTCCACAATTGGAGCCAGTACTCTGCTAGTACACATGAGGTATTGATGATCCAACATTATGAATAATTCAAACTCCTTCAATGCTCTCAGTTTTCAAAAACTGCACAGGCTTCATGTGTGGAGTCATAGTGACTTAGCCTGCCATATGTTGGACTTGATTGGCAAAATTTTCAGCTGAACCTCCTGGTTACAAAGGGGCCAGCAACTTTGGTTGGGTGGAGGGGAATATTGCCCACCATTGCCTGCCAATGTCAGGTTGAGCCCATGGCTATCCTGGTTGACAAGGGAAGCTTCTGAAAAGTGTTGGTCCCCTGCAGCAACTTGCATCTGATGCCTCTGATGGGGGAAATTGAGGCAAGCAATTGGCCTCTCAGTTCTTAAGCAGCTTGATCATAAGTAGTAGCTGCTTTTCCCACAGAAGAGCCCAGACCACAGGCAGGTGCAATTCCTGGGGAGGCAAGTTTCTGCAACCCATTTTTGCCAGCATCTTTGGTGTGCTCATCTGCTTAAACTCGGCTTATCTGCCAGATGTTGCTCCAATATTATATCAGACCAATACTCTCGCCCCTTTTGACATATTGGCTATAACAGGGGTTCAACGTTGCCAAGTTTCTGTCAAAATGAAAAAAGAAAATCTCTGGCTGATCCCTCCCTGCTTAATGTTTGATTGTGGAGACTTATGGCAAAGGATAGGATATATGTGAGAGGGAACTAGTTGCAGGTGAACTTCTAGCGTTGTACTAAAGTCAAGTTGTATATCTGAACAAATTCTCCCTGCTTGAAGTTCCGAGGTACTTGGCTTCCAAAGTTTAACAGGGATCCATTGCAACCAAGAATCTTCATTTTGGTCTGGGTCTACAGTACATGTATTTGTACAAAGGCAAATTGAACCCTGCAGCAGATTCTGCATTGAATGCAGTCCACTTCCCCACACAACCACAAGTGGTGCACCTGGGATTCGATGCCCTCAGTGCAAAAGGGGTCACATCTCTAGCACAATGACAAAGTCTAATTAGAGTCGAATCAAACAAGACTCAAAAAAGAGAAAAGATTCTAAAGACACTGGACTTCACTGTAATTTGTATAATGGCTCTGCTTCTCAAGTTGTGAAAAAGTCCCATAACTTCTCTCCGAATGTTGGAGGTGATTCCTCATCAGTTTCATGTTCTTCATTTTTGTCTTCTTCCTCTTCTTCACCCTCTTCCTGTGCCTCAACCTCCACTTCATCTTCATCAACTGCTTCATCTGCTACAAGCTCATCTGCATTTTCATCCTCCTCCTCAATGTCCTCGTCATCATCAGATTCTTCCTCTGCATTTCCTTTCTCTGAGTCTTCACCTGAATCACCTATTTCATCAATGGCTTCTTCCCCATCAGTACCTTCACTATCTTCCTCTGTTTGGATCCCCAGGTCCTCTCTCTGGATTTGCTTAGCAATGGCTGCTTGTTCCTCAATAACAGGGTCTCTGAATCCTTCTTGCACCTCCTCTCCTTGAAGAACTGCTTCTGGCATTACTTCTGCAATCTCTACAATTGAGGTTTCAACCACTTTTTTGACCACTGTTTCAACAACTGTAACTTGTGTACCATTGATACCCACTTCCACTGTTTCACCATGTTCAGCATCTGGTATTTCTAGCACCTCAGCAACAGTAGTCAAAGCCTGTTCATGTCCATCCACCACCTGCAGAGTTGCCTGCAAAATTATTAGAAATATGGCTCTCAAACTTTATCCCATGCCCCTCTCTATGCTCAAGTAAACTTGCTTCTGTCAGCAGCAAGAACATCACATTCAGATGGTACTTTTGTCAGCCACATTCACAAATCAGCAGCTAGGCAAGATATTTGACAGTGAGGCAGTTCCCTTTTGCAAAGGAAGCCATTACCCACAGAGTTTCCTTCCAATTCAAGTCAAGTTTTGTTTCTGTTCAAACCACTCATAAAATACTGAGTGATGAAGAAAAGGATTGTGTACATTTGCTGGTTCAGATGATGAAACCTCTGCCATGTCATTAGCTGCTGCTTGAGAACCATTGCTCCATGCTGCCCTTTTGCCCTGGCGGTCTTGATGTAACCCTGAACCTTCTTGTGACATTGACTGAGTCGCAATTGAACTCACACTACCACCACAACCATTTCAAGTATGTCAAGGGTCACTTGTCCCAAGCCTCACAAACTGAACTACTCCTAGCTTCAAAACCAACCAGAACCTTGAGCATTTGAAACCCTGATTCTCATTGTGACAAATTCTGAATCAGATACAGAGTGATGGTTTCAAGTGTCCACAAGGTCAAGCAGGCCCAACACAGATACTACTGACACAGCCTTACCTTAAGAAAATATTTGCAATATTATAAACCATATTCTACTGTGTACGTCCTCTTTGTAGATAATACTGTAGCAAATAAGACAGCAGCAGCCTGAATGATGCTTCTAGAGGAGGATGTGACTCACATAGTGGTTGGCCTGAAATTGTAGCGTTTTGCTCCGGGTGTACTCACGAGGGATGGTGGGTTGTTAAGAGCAGAATCAACTTTGGACCCATCATCAACTTGTGAATTCCGCAACCGCTTCCTCTGTGGTGTCCTGCTGCCAGTCTCAGATTCTATCTCAGCATCTAGATCCTGTGCACTCACAGAGTTTTTTCGACGTCTTTTTGTTCTGGCTTGTGCGTCACTGCTCATGGCAGGTGTTGCCACATTCACTGCTGGTTCTTCATGTAAAGCTTGTCTGCTAGACTCTGAAGCCTCCTCAACAATTCCAACAACATCACGCTGCTCTCCATAAGGTGGGAGGTCCGTATTTGCAGCATCAACATGGCGACTGTCATCCTCATGGCTGATGACTTGGGCTAATTGTGATTGGTTGAAGCTAGAACTAGGTTGATTGACTGCCTTCAAAGGGCCAGTTTCATCACCAGGCCTGCTGGCTGTAATATTGAAATTTTCAGCCTCTTGAGCTTCAGCAATTGCCTTGACATCACTTGCAGATGAGAACAACTGGGAGGCTCTGGAAGCACATTTGCGTAACCAGCTGAGCCTACCTGGAGTCCGGGCCACCATTCTACGGGAGGGATGAGCAGTGCTGGCAAGCATAACCGGCTCAATGCGAGGTTCAGTCACTTGCTGAGAGACTTGAAGGCCTTGCTGGTGAGGAGAGGCAACCTCCTGTTCAGCAGTGGCAGGCAGTTCAGAGGCTCGAATACTCATGGAACCTTCTGCTTCTTTCAACTCATCTCTGAGCTTTTGTAACCTCATCGTTTCCCTGATTGTATCTTGGCGTTCAAGATGCAAGCTTTCACGTTGCTCACGGAGCTTCTCACCCTGCACATGGAGCTGCTGAATATCATTCTTAATCTCCTTCCGCTCTTTTTCAGCCTCTTCTCGTTGTCGGACCAAATCCTGTCGCTCATGCTCGAGCTTAAGACGTTCTGCATGTAATTGCTCTAGTTCTACACTCACAGAACCATGGGTCATTTCGAAGTCCTTTCTCTCACGATCAATCTCCGTCCTCAATTGCCTCTCAGCTTCCTCGAATTTTCTTTCCATGGCATCACGCTCTTGCTCAACCCATCTCTCTAGGTTGGAGCGTTGAAGCTCAAGATTGTGTACCAGATCCTGGCGCTCAGAGTCTAATTGTGCATAGAGTTGGGCACGATCAGTTTCCATCTGCTTGACCCATGACCCACGTTCCCGTTGAAGCTCTTCCGTTGCAATTCGGGACCATTCTTCAACCTCACTACGTATTTTCTTCAGGCGCTCCTCTTCATCTCGCATCCACTCTGCCATTCGCTTGCTCTCCTCTTCAAACCTCTCATGCTCTTTCTTTGTTGCCTCACGCTTCTCATCAAGAAGCTCCCACTCCCTCTCAAACTGTTCTTTGCGTCGTTTCAATTCTTGGGCCTCCTTGTCAACAATCTGCTTGTGGGAGCGAATCTCATCAATTTCTTGTTTCAAGTGAACTTGAATTGTCAACAACTCCTGGCGTTCGGTTTCCAAGGCTTTGAGCTTCTCTTGCTCCTCCTCAACCTTCTGTTTCTCTAAAGCAATTGCAGCATGTGCTTTCTCACTCTCATCCAGCAGCAGTTTTCTCTTGATGTCAAGCTCATTCGTCACTCTCTCCCTCTCTTCTGCCACACGATCCATCTCCACTTCAATCTCTCTCCTTGCTTTCTCTCTATCCTCAAGAACCTGATTCCTATCCAGCTCAATCTGAGTCTGCAAATTCTTCCTTTCTAGCTGGACCTCAGACATGAGCGTTTCTCTTAAACTATGAAGCTCTTTGTGGAGTCTCTCCTTCTCAGATTCCAACTCCAATCTCAAATTCTCCCGTTCAGAATCTATTTCTTGCTTCTGAAGATCCAACTTCTTTTGCAAATCCTGCTGCTCAATCTCCAAGTGTTCCCTCTTGAGTTCCCAATCCTTCCGTACCTTCTCTCTTTCCTCCTCAATCTCTTGCCTCTCAAGTTCACATTCTCGGCGCAGGTGCTCACGCTCCTCTGCAATTTGTTGTTTCTCTTCAATAAGTTTCAACTTGTTTGCCTCCATCTCCTTTGTAGCCTGCTCAATCTCTTCATTCAATTCAGTGATCCGCTGATACTCCAACTTGTGCTTTGTCTCTTCCACACGCACCCCTTTCTCCAACTCCATAACTTCATTGTACTGCGTATCCAGAGCGGTTTCACGCTCCTTGAGCTCCTCCATCTTTTGGGTTACCTCCTGTTCCCGCATCTTGATCTCCAACAGTTGAAGCTGAATATCATGGTCCTGAGCCTTTGCAGTAGCCATCGCTTGATCCAAAACCATTCTATCAGCAACCAGCAATTCTCGTACCTTTTGAAGCTCCTGGGTGGCTTCTTCCAGGTCTGCTTTCTTAAGCTCCATCTCAGATGTCTGGCTCTCAAGCTGCTGCTTGAGAACCACCTGTGATACAAAGTGTACAACTGGTTAGCATGCCACCGATGACTGCATCAACCACCTCTATGTGAAAAAGCCTGCAATTGCGGACTCGCTGCTCCAAAGTCCCATATCAAATTTTGGAACAGTTGTACAAAATTTTAGTCTGGGTCATAAAAAGAGCAAAGAAAAATGTAATCATTTGGAAGTACAAGGACTTCACGCCTCACCAGTTCTTGCTTATGTTCTACAATTGCCTCCTCCCGCAGCTTCAAACCATCATTGAAGGCATCCAGCCGGGATCTTTCTTGAGCCACATATTGCTCTGTCTCTTTTACATGCTGCTCATGCTGCTCAAATGCCTGCCAGCAATATTCAAAAGAGTTTCCTCTGATTCAGAATTGAAACTACAATGATCTTATGTATGCATAAGATCCCAGAGTAAACTCCACAACCCTTTTGAAGCTAACATAAAATTTACAAGGATACAAACAAGAGGCAACCCAGAGCTCCATGTCCATGACTACCATCAGCTTACAGGTTGACTGCTTCTGTTACAACAAGTTCAAAGTCTCTCAGGCCTGAAAATGTGAAACCCACTGAAATGGAGGTTGGTCTGTAGACCCTGAAAATTTGAAATCCAGTTTATATGGAGGAAAGCTTACCAGTTCTCTACCAGCAAGCCTTTCTTCTCGAATTGCAAAATCCTGCTCCCTCTTAGTCACTCCTAGGTCCCTCTCAGTCAATGCCTGCATTACAAAGGGCAGTGCAAGGCTTGGTACATAAACTTACTAGCTTGGACATTCCTTATTGGGTAGGGATGAATGAACACACAAAACATCATGCTAAGTCCTTAAAAACAACTATGTTAAGAAATTGGGTTGGCTATGCGAGCATCTTCTCTGAACCACACATCTATCTCAACAATAAATGCCCTCAAATAAAGAGCCAACAAAGAAAGGCCCACAAATCATGTAAAGGGTATAACCTTCTCTTTCTCTACAAGAGTCAGAGCACGAGCATTGAGTTCATTGTCAGAGTTCTGAATCAAGGTTCGTTCTTTGTCCAAAAAAGAGCGAGTCTCTTCGAGTTCATTGGTCCTTTGTTTGAGCACTTCCTCCCTTTGGTTCATCTCCTCTTCTCGTTGATTGAGAAGACGGTCACCATCCTGTAGTCGCACACGGGCCTCATCCAGCCTCTTCTCCCATGCATGCAAGCTTTCCTCCTCTAATTTCATTTGCTCCTTTTGAGCATCAACACTACCAGCCACATCCTTGTAATTTTAGCCCATCTCTAGCTGAGAGATATACCATCTTCAACAATACTGGCTAAGAAGAGCAAGAGAAAATGTTGATAAGATTGTGGGGCAGAAAAGAGACAGGTATAGATCTTAACACATACTCTGCAAAGATGCTGTGGCGCTCACGTCGAAGGGCATCTTCACGAGCTTCTATCTCATGGAGCCGATGTTCAGACTCAGTCAATTTCCTGCTGGCTTCTGCATGGAGAACCTGGGCTTGAGATAGTTTCACATCAGCCTGGAGGGACTTCTGATCAATTTCAGCTGCCATTTCCTTGGCCAGAGCCAACTGTCTCTCAGCAGCTTGCTTTACTGCAGACTCCTCTGCTTGCATCTCCTTCAAGGCCGTCTCAAGCTGTTTCAAAACGATCCTCATGATAGTTACAGGACATGATTATGGTCAAAGACAAATCAATGACACTATATATTCATGAGTACCGAGAATTTCTCTAAACTTAGGATTTCAATCAACATGAAAAGAATTGAGAGATGACCCAATAACAAGGTTACAGCCATTTCAGGTTTGACAATATAACAGCAGCCACTCAGCAAGCATGGAAAAGAGGAAACCCTCCCCTAAGGAAAAGAGAAAACAGGACCGCAAACAAAATCAGGGAGCTCTTTGAATAAAGTGACATCATACACATGTTCAGGGACCTCAACAGAACCATTAACAAATAACAATACCAACCTACCATAACATCCCCACTGACTTCATCAGTTCCCAGCATGATCTAACATTAACCAATATGCTGAGCTTCTGCCACAAGACTGGCTGGAACAGGAAACTCAACGATGATGCTGGCAAGCTTAAAACCTAAAAGAGAATGAAAAGACTAAAAAAGCTCAAGAAGAAAGAAGAACAAGAAAACAAAAAAGAAACAAAGAGGGAGAAAGACGAAAAATGGAAACACTTGAAAAGGAAAGGAGGAAGGGAGAAACAGGGAAGACATTGAGAGAAAGAACTTTAGAGCATAAAATGTATTTCAAAAAGCTCCCCACTTAGGCTTAAGAAGCCTTTGAAATAATTTTTCTGAAGATTCCAAATGCAGAAACACCACATAGAAATATTTCTCTGTTGAGCAAACCACCAGTTTGAAAGAAACTTTGAAGAATAGCAAATTGAAATAATTACAGATAATTGATAGCTTACATCAAGAACACATTGTTTTTCAAGCTCAAGAGCTTTTTGGGTAGATTCCAGCCGTCCAAGAGCTTCAGATAATTCAAGCAAGTGTGCAGCTTTCTCTCGCTGCAAAGTTTCATGTGCATCAGCAATGGCCCCCTTCAGTTCATCAACCTGTGATGTCCATGTTTTCCTCTGCAGCAGCAGAAGGCCCATGTTGTACTGATAGTCATATAACTGCAGACCACAAAATCAAAACCATCAGCATTTGAAAATAACTGGGGTTGGTGTACACATTCATAATGGATTAATGTTATTCCAGAGGAAACTCCACCAAAAGTAACAAAACAAATGTGGTGTCAGTTCCAGCCAAATCAAATAAAACACAACAGTAATGAGTGTGGTCATAAGCTTGTGAGTGCTGCTCATCAATATCAGACCATCAGATTCATCATGAATAAGCAACGACTAGCTGCCATTACTAGCTGCTGAGCTTACCAGCTCCCAACAGTTGGTGTACACAGTTACTTACTAATCTGATCAAAACTATTATACCTTTGGACCTTTTGGAAAACTAATTCAGCTCTCCCTACTAGATGGGAATATTACTCTGCAAACACTATACTGGATGCAGAGAATTGTAAGGCAGGCCAAACAAACTAATGCCATCAGTTCCTGGTAGTGATCATAGTTAAGAATATAATAATCTGCTCAAAACTCAATGCAAATAACTCCAGAGTGACAATCTTCCAACATTTCCAAGTGTGCAAACAGAGGACTCTAGGTTTTACCCTTGTACCAAAATTGATAAATTAAAAAAAATTGTACATAAGGATCTTCCAGGAATGCGTTGCCTCTCTCATTCTTTCAACACAAAGGATCCCAGCAACAAAAACTATCTGAATTCTTTTAGTTACAAGAGATACAAGTTTTGAAGTTGTTGCTTCTGCCTGTCCAGTACCATTATCTCTCTAAATGCCATTTTAGGGACAGTAAATTAAGAAGAGAAGAGGGGAGAGAACTGAAAAAAGAACTAGTCTGGATGAATTCTTGACACGGCAAGCATATCTTTGAAAATGCAGAGACGTCACAACAATAGTGTTTTAAAGGTAACTGTTGTATGTCAGTGCCAGAACCCCCCCCCCCAAAAAAAACACAAACAAACAAACCCTTTCTCAAACCTCTAGATTCAGCTACCTGTCAGTGTGCCCTAAACTTATACCGAGTAGAAATGTAGTGCCCTTTGAACTCATTCACTTTGCATGTCATGGTCTTTGAGACTCTCCTCAAATCCAAGGACTCTTACAAACAAGGAAAAAGTGCAAAGGGCTTCAAGATGAAAATTACCTCAGATTCCAGTGCAGCAAGACGGGCATGTAAGGCAGCCCGATCTTTGCGCTCCAGAGAGGGCATGTCAAGAGCCCCTTCCTCTTGGAACCTCTTCCATATATCTGATTCTGAAGGCGCTCCTTCACCACCATTCCGTCCTGCTGACATGATGGTGGGCGGCTCCACCAGAGCCAGAGCTTCATCGCCACCTGCTGCCATGCTGCTGCTGATGTTTGTTGGGGATCCTCTTTTTCCATTGTCCCTTGCCATTGTGCGCAGCAGGGGTTGCCTGCTCTGTGGTGGCGACCCTCTTCTCCCCTGAGGAGTGAACATGGAGGTATTCACCTTCTCCAGTCTTTTTGTTTTTACTCAAGAGAAGGCCCAATCCCGAGCAAGCTTCACACACCTAACCCTTTTCTTCTTTTTTTCTAGAAGTTGGTGCTGAAACCTTTTTTTAGTTCCAAGGCTTGTCCCAGTCCTGGAGCAGAAAACAAAAAAAACCTATAAAACTCCCCCAAGAGTTCAAAAACAAAACCCGACAAAGCTCTTAAGGCTGTGTAGGAATACGAGATCTTAGAGACCCTCGAGTTTACAACCAGAGCCAACACCAAAGAGACCAAGAAACAACAGTCCACGAGAAACATTAACAAACTTTGACATCCCTTCTCCTTCCATTGAAAAAAAAAAAAAAAAAAAACAA
>Ga0209611_10012070_pt1 | contig 12242 bp, 15 predicted proteins | sample S1TSphgellanicum_3_FD_187693 | JGI IMG/M metagenome (GOLD analysis project Ga0209611, IMG submission 187693) | Host-associated microbial communities from peat moss isolated from Minnesota, USA - S1T2_Fc - Sphagnum magellanicum MG (SPAdes) (version 2) | ecosystem: Host-associated > Plants > Peat...
TAGTTAGTGGTGCAAATGTTCAGCAAATGGAGCTGATAAGTCTGCTTTGCATTTGCTGCAGATAGCTATAGCAGCAAGCCTCTCTGCAAACCCAGTTACAGAAGCAACCATCAACTCAAGAGTCTTGCTGTTGGCACTGTTTGATGTGTTTTTGGGGTCTAGTGCTGTCTCCAAATCTGCAAAGGCTTCGGTTGCAAATGGCATTGCAGTCCTGGTCTGAAGCTTGGACATGGAGTGTCACTCTTAGAACAATCATTTGGAGGGATTATTAGGTCAAGAAAATTGTCACAAACAGCATGATGAAAACCCACATCAATGACTCTCCTAATATCTCAAATTCTCTGACACCTTGAATGTCTCAATTGTGGTTACTCTGAAATTTCATGGGTTTTAGATAAGAACCTTTGAAACTTGCTTGTTGCATGCCTTGAGGCTGCAAGGTGAGTGGATTTTTGAACTGCAGGGTTTTCTCTCCATCATAACACATAGATGCAACTGACTAAACAGGTGTAACTCACCTTGGTCTTAGTGTTGTAATGCACATCCATGGACTGCATTTCTTTCAGTTATATCTTGTTTGGATTATGGTCAAGATGACTCATTGAACATGTCTCATTGTGTACAGTAAAAGGTCCACAGACAACTCAGTACACAAGGACAGCATGAAATGACAAATCCTTGAACTCTAAGGTTGAAGTAGTGACAACTTGTATCAAATCAATAACTTCCAGGAGGCTGTCTCCTGAAGGAAGCATCAGCAAACAGCTGCTTACAAAGAGCGCACTGCCATCACATTCATGGCAAGGATCCTCTACATGATGTGCTCTTGAGGAAAAGGACTTGTGTCCTTGAAACTGCCTTCTCCAAAGTAATGGAGCAAGAAGCAAACAACTATATTGCAGAAACATGGAGCAACCATAAGCATACAAGCATATTCCCAAGGAACCCCAAAACCTAAAGCTTGAAATTTGGATTGTGGAATGGTTGAGCATTGTGTAACATGTGCCATAACTTAATTTCAAATTGGACTTTCAATGTAATATATGCTACAATGAACACTGAACACCACATATTCCAAGTAGTGGACATCTACATGTTGCACTGTGTGTTGGCAGTTTCTGAGCATGCTCATTGCCAAGTAGAGCTGTGAAAGCAAGTTTGTTGCGGTTTTCCCCCCTGGGCACGGTCGCCATGCTGGACCAGGTCCTCTCAAAAAGACCCACCTCTTTCCTCTCAGGCATCCAAAGGCACCTGAGATGCATCCTTTGATTACCCACCATATCCAATTCTCTGTAAGTGCAAGACCAGGTCTATGCTATATACCTCCTCCCATTGATTTTTATTTTTATTTTTTCAAATTTTTTTATGTTGCGTCGTTGGTCAGCATCTTAAGAGGGATTTAGCATTAAATGGCAACAGATTTTTATTTTTATCGTTTGAAGCACAACAGGAGACCTGACCAGGCAAGCTGTTGAAACTTGATACCCCCAAGTCAAGCACATGGGCAGAGAGGGCCAGCAGGAGTTTCCCCTGCACACCACTGGGTTTGAAACCCAGGACCTTTTTGAGGTCCCAGGGTCCTAGGCTCGGCTATACCAGTGGACCTTCACCCCTGGGGTAATAAAGATATCCGTAAAGTGGAGCGCAGGTGGGCCCCACTCTCACCACCTCTTTTTGATCTCATCCCTTGAGTTAGTTGTCTTACATGTCAAATGTCCAAATAAGGGACCAAAATGGGGAAAACCCAAGATTGGATCCCCAAACTAGGCACAACTTTGTTTTTGGTCAACTACAGGCTGCCCATGTATGCGCTATGCCCTGGGGGCTATATGGATTAGGGCTAAAGGGGGGTATGGGGACCATTGGCTATATGGCCATTAGTCATATGGCTATTGGCTATTGGATATGGCTATTGGCTATGGATATTGGGTATTGGTTATGGGTATGGTTATTGACTATATGGATAGGAATAGGTTTGGCCTTTTAGAATGTGGGGTTAGGACAAGCTTTATGTGGGTTTGAATGTTTGGTATTTCAAGTTTTAGGGTTGATTTTTAAGTGTTTTAGGGGGTTTTTTTAAGTATGCTTTGATTTGTAGGGTTTTGGATTTTTGGACATAACATAGTTTATGATTTTGTAGGATATTGGAATTACAAATCAAGATATATAGTTAAGATGAAAAGACAACCATGGATTAAAGATAGTGATAACAAATGTTGTTTTAAGTTCATGTTTTTGTATATGTAAAATAAGGAAATTAAAATTTGCCCCAAAAAGGTAGGTTTAGGGTTAAGGTAGGTTAAAACTTGTAGATTTAAAATTTCATGCCAAGTATATAATGAAGATTTTCTTGTATGCTTCCTTTTATTTTCATTTGAGAGCTTGAAAAATGTCTTTTTCAAGCTCCTCAAATTGCTCTTCTTCAACTAGTGATGGTTTCATTTCTATCTCATCATTTTTCTACCAAGTGATGAAAAGATTCTAAAGGATATGGATCAAGATGATCTTATGATTTTTCAAATGATGTTGACTACATGTTGTAATTGTAATGAATTTTTCACTTCACATGAAATGGAGGAAGGAATGGGAATTCGTGGACTTGGCCAATGTTATTTAAGACATATTGGCTACAATGTGAACCACACTAAAATTATTGAAAAGTTTGACAAATTTTACATTTTAGGAGTTTGATGAGTTGGCATATATTATGGTCCTTACCATAAGAACCCACACTAGATCTATATTTAAGCCTCCTATTTCATCAATATTTGCAATTATAAGTTACATCCAACTTTCAAAATTAGGTGTAAGTTTACAGTTTAATGTTTAAAAGTTAAGGTTCTCAAGTTTTCATTTTAGGCTTTCAAGTTAAGGTTAAGGGGTTAAAAGTTTTAATTAAGGTTTAGGGTTTATTTTTAGGGTTTAAAATAAGGTTTACAGTTTAAAGGTTAGGGTTAATGTTTTGAGGTCTAAATTTAGACCTTTTAGACCTTGTCACTGAGGTTGGAAATTAGGGTTTAATGTTTAAAAATTAGGGTTAGGGATTTTAGGTTTGATTTTTTATGGTTTTGAACCTAGAGTTTAAAATTTACATCTTGTTTTTAATGTTTTCAAGTTTGACTTTTAGGTTTTTAGACCAAATCACTTAGGTTTAAGGTTATGGTTTAATGTTTAAAAATTAGGGTTAAAACTTTTAGGCCTCATTTTGAAGGTTTCTTACTAGGGTTTAAGGTTTAGGTCTTTTTTTTTTTGGTTTTCAAGACAAATTTTAAGGTTTGGAGTTAGGATTTAATGTTTTGTTGTTAGGGTTTTCAATGTCAAATTTATAAGGTTATGGTCTAATTTTTTGTTTTCCATCTAAACAAGGATGTTCCAATTGTTTCGAGCAAGCGATCAAAGTTGATGTCAAAATAATGTTTCCTAAACTTCATTTTGTACATGAAACACAACAATATCACAATGTATGATGTTTTTATGTGAAACTAATAAAAATCTACTTTGTGTGATGATGCATTGTTCATTGCATGATGCATTAATGATGTATTTGTAAATGAGATCTAATGGCCAACGTCCAAGGAAAGAATTAGCTTGGGTATATTATTGCAAAGTTGTTAGGTTGTATTTGTTTCATCGACAACAATTTGGTTGAAATCTGAAATTTGTGGAATGTTGAGGTCCATAAGACTTAGTTCAATCATTGAAAAAGGATCTATGCAATGAATAACATGGTCATTATTGATCATCATGGATTGTTCATATACATAAACACTAGTTACCTTGAGTCCTACTATGATGTGAGTATTTTATGGCACTTGAAAATCTTTCGAAACTAGTGTTCATACTTCACTCATGGAGATGACCACTTTGAATATCTCTTGGGAGACTTAAGGTACATGGGTGGAGAGATGTTCAAATTATGCATAGGATAATGCAATGGAGGGCAACAAGGGCTTGCCCCATATGCAAAGCATGATGTGATCTGAGCATTCAACAAAATGCATGTAGGTTTCAAGGTTTAGGTAAGGTGGGGGATTAGTGGACTAAAAAGGAAATGGAGAAGCATCAAGAATAAATTTGACTCAATAAAACCATAGTATACACCTTTGTTTCAAAATGTTGTTTTTTCCATTAACTTCTTACATAAGAGGCATATGGACCTCACATTCAAGGTGGTTGCCTGTACCAAAATCCTAATCTAACCACACATGGTTGGTAGGGGAACCTCTAACTAAAGGTCCAAATCTATTGTAACCTTTGATTTGAACTTTTCCTCTAATATGACACCTAAATTTTTAACTAATTTCAAATTGTTGATCTTGACATTCTTATTTCATTCATTGTTGATTTCCATTTTCCTTGCCAAGAAAACATCCTAGATGTCGAATGTGGAGGTAAAGCAAGATGCCATTGTTCCAATATTTTTGGATTGGTTATGTAAAATCTTCACCTTGGTCATCAATGATCATCTACTCACCATCACCTTTAAATGTTTTTAGTCTAAGGATTTAGAGAAGTTAAGTGTGGAAGATTTAGGTTCAACTTGGGTAAACATATTTGGAACAAGCATAGAACAACTAATTATTGTTAGAACACTTGTTTTTTTCATTGCAAAATATTAATGGCAAGCAAAAATACACTTTAAATAGAAATTTAAAATTGAATGTTACATCCTTCTCATAGGATGTCCACATTTAGATGCAATCTAAACAATATTGGTAGAGCTTGAAACATTGTAGGATTTTCTAGAAAATGATTACTAAGCATATGAAAAATGGGCATTGGAGTTTTTTGGTATGTTACACAATGCAAATATCATGTGTTTACCTCAATTCAATACTAGAATTCCTAATTTTTTTCACTAGAAATTTTGGTCAAAAAAGACCCATTTCGGATAGGCGTAAAAACAACCTCTTAGTCATTTTGGACAAGTCGTTTTTGAACTTGCCCATTGTGACTAGGCCATGTACTTTTTAACCAAGCCTAAGTTGACATTTTTGACTAGTACTTTTTACTAATCATTTTGACTAGTCAATATAATAGTCAAATGGTTTTTTGATTGGTCAAACACCATTTTGATTAGGCAAATGGCATGTGGCATTTAAACAATGGGCATCCAAATTAAGCCACATGGCATTTAAACATTGGCGACTAGGCTATGCCACGTGAATAACCTAAGCAACTTAAGTTAGACCTAAAATTAGATACCTAATCCTAAGGTCCTTAGGTCTAGGAACTTATAATTAGCAACCAAGTATAAAAGCTTAAAATAAGCTAGGGCAACCTAAGCTATGACTTTTACTAGGCTTAAATGTACACCATTTAAATTAAGCTTACACCTAAATGACCTAGGTAGGAAAATCTCAATTCATTTTGAATTTGGCTTTTAAGGTTGAGCCTTTTCAATTGGCTCGTCCCAAGTGGCCTTCCTTTTTAAAATATTTTTTATGTCTTGGATGTTTATGGTGCATCTATTTATATTGCTCATCATTTGGAAAAGATGACAAACAATATAAGACAAACTTTTGGGAGGGAGAATCATTTTCATGTTCACACAACACTAAAGCCTTTAAATTCACACAACATTATTTTCAAATAACTATGTAAGATACAAATTTTTGTAAAAGGTAGGTAAATATGTATGTTAATTAAGTTAAAATATAAATTAATAATAGTTAATATATAGTTATTTATTTATAATTAATAATTACAACCAAATTATAACTAATCCTTACAAATTTGACCTAATTCATCATATATTATCAACAATGTATTTGTAATAATTAATATTTAACTATTTAATTACACATTCATTAGAGTATTTTAGGTGAAAAACTAGTTAACCAACTAGTAATTTATCATAGGTATATAAATGGCCTACCTTAGCCTATATAATTAGGTTACCTATAAGCTAAATTAAAGGTAAATAGATGGAGTATAGGTAGGGTATGTATAAATAAATACACCTACATATAAGCTAATTGTATTTAGGTTATTTAACCACATACTTACATTACATAAGTTAAATAGGTGGCTAATTTAACGTAGGAAAAATTAATTATAGAAAAACTAATGATTGGTAAAATAATGTTTAAACCAACCACAACTAAAGTAATTATGGAAATTTTAATTATTATTAAAATAATAATGGCTAAACCAAAAAAAAATTTAAATTTTATGGAAAAATAACAATGACTAAACTAATTATAGTTCAATTAACCATGAATAAGTAAATAAGGCCAAACTAACCAATCGATAAATATTTTATGACTAAACTAGAAATGATTGAACTAACCATGAGAAAAATAAATATGGCCAAACTAACTAAAGAATAAATAATTTATGTTTAAACCAACCATGGTTAAACTAACCAATGAACAAATATTTTATAGCTAAACCAACTATGCATAAATTCATTATGGTTAAAATAAATATGAATGAAATAATTATGTTTAAAATAAAAATGATTAAAATAATTATGGAAAAATTTGATATGGTTAAACTAGAAATGGTTAAACTAACCATGAGTAAATAAATTTGGTTAAACTAATGACTAATAAAGTTAATATGGCTAAACTAACTAATGAAGAAATATTTTACGGCAAAACTTATTATGTAAAAATTAATTATGATTAAAATAAATATGAATGAAATAATTATGGCTAAAATCAAAATGGTTTAAATAATTATGGCAAAACCAACCATGGCTAAATTAACAATAGTTTTAAATTAATTATTGGTCTATTAATTATGGTTAAATTTATTAAGGTAAAATAATAATATGTTAAAAATAAATATAACTAATTTAGTTGTGCTTATAGTAACCATAGTTAAATTCATTATGGCAAAACCAACAATGGCCCAACTAATAATGGTTAAATTAATTATGTTAAATTAATTATCATGGTTAAAATTACTAAGGCTAAACCAACTATTGTTAAATTGACCATGGTTAAACTAGCCATAATTATACTAAATGTGGCCAAAAAAATGATGGAATAATTAATTATGGATAAATGAATCATGGTTAAATTAAATATGGTTAGTTTTAATTTTAATTAGTTTTTTCATACGTAGTTGAGCCATAATTAATTTCAATATAATCAATTTAACCATAATTAAATAAACCATATATATATATTAGTAGTTTAATCATAATTAATTTGGTCATGATTTATTTAGTTATGATTAGTTAGCTTTTATATTTTTCAATTTTTTTTAAATTGGTCAAACATAGTCAAAATGTTAAATGTAGTCCCAAAATACCCAACTAGTATTAAAATTTGTAATTGGCCTTTTTGACTAGGCAATTGGCCACTTTGACTAAACCTACTTAATTAGCCTTATTGATTGAATATAATAGGTGTCCTTATTGACTAAGGCACTTGTCAATTTGACTAAATTAAGTTTCTCTGTAATCTTCATTCCTTTATCCTTAAACATATATTACATGTCATTGAACTTAAAACGACATGTAATCCTATGTTTAATCTCACCTTAGATATGACAAGAATACTTCATAGTTTTCTATACTTTAATTTGTTAAGTAGTAACTTCAAAAACTATAGGAATATAATTTATTGTTTTTATTCTACATGTTTCAACGTTGTGATTTGTCCCATGACTGTTTGTACAATACATTCATGTTTTCTCTATAATTTTTTTAGGTTTTTGAGCTAATATTGTCTTACTATTTTGTGGTACTTATAGATTATTTATTGCTTCAACTTTAGAAATTCCTTTTTCACAAACCAAAGTTATTTCCTTGTGTTACTATAGGGTTTCTTTCTTCATGCCTATTATTGCTACACACAGATATGGTTGTAATCCAAATCTAAAAACAATAGTTAGGAAATTATTTATTGTCTTGTATTGAAGACTATTGGCTAACTTCAATAATCTCTCATAATAAACCTCCACCCTTTCATTCTTCTCCTACTTCATGTTTTTCAGTTGTTGATAAATTTGCTCATCATTTTGAATTATTCTAAATCGATAATGAAAAGCTAATTGCAACTCTACAAAAATATAATTTAGGTAGTCCCCCATGTAATTGTTACACCAATCAAATACAATGTCTTTGAGGGTAAAACTAAACAAATTAACAATTTTTGCATCTTCTATTTCACCATTTATTCTAATGGCAGCCTTATTCTAACATGAACATCTAGGTTAGAATCCTTCACATATTCAAGGTAGTTAAGTGGTCGATGATAAGGCCTACTTGGTGTAATGGTGGTTTGCTTGGATTCACCGTTGGTAATCCAAAATATCTTAAAGGTCCTAATGGTCTTGATCCTCCTCCTCCTGGATCTAATGGTTGTCCAACAAAAATCTTGTCCACCTCTTTGGGCATTTCTATATGCATACTCACAAGGTCTATTCCCCTTGGAATTTGTGGTTTAGACTTCATACCAACAATGGTATGGGCCAATGTTGTTATAAATGGAGCTTCAGTAACTATAACCATAGAGTGGGGCATTGCCACATAATATAATGGTATGGATTTTAATGGTTCCACTCTAAAATTGGAAGTTCCTACATAGGTAATTCCAACATTGTTGTGATGGAACATATTTGATGCAAGAGCTATAGAAATTGATGCTACATTTACTATAGTTTGAGCTCTCATTTCCACTCTATTGTTTTTCCAAATCTATCTTATGAGTCTATCTGGAATTCTGAGCTTCTCATGGTGTAGATCCTTTGGCTCAAAATCTCCATGGTCTTTTGCAGGTTTTGGATTTAGATTCTGGAAATGTTCAACAAATCTTTTCTTCACATTATCTTCAATAAATGGACATTCATTGATCTGATGTCCGATTTGATGGCAATATGTGCAATGTGGAGGGTTAGGTTTTGGAACTTTGTTCACACTATTAATTCTTCTACTCCAATCCCGTAAGACTCCTCTAACAATGCTTCCATTCTGCTGATTAAGTTTGGGTTCATTATATTTTATTCTAATAGTCACATGTACACCTCTTGCTATTATTGGTTCCACTTTGAATAAGACTACAATTTCTTATCTAGTTACAAGTACTAGTTCAACTCCTTTGGACATTTTAATGCCCTAAGTTACGACTTCTTATTCAACCACATACTAAATCTGAAGTTCAAAATTTTGAGATATTTCTTCAAGCTCTTCATCTTTATATTCTTCTTGATAGTAAGGAGGTGAAGCAGATGGTTCTTTTTTAGCTTTTTGGAAAAGTCTAAAAAACCTTATTTCTTGACCTTTCAAAACTTTAGTTGTTCATAACAATTCATGTTTGGGAGTTTTTTTGTTTTTGGGCATCCCAAGTTAAAGTTAAACAATGTCATCCAACCAACTTTCAAGGGGACAATTTGACTTTAAAACCCAAGACCCTTTATTTTAAACATCGAATGATCCACATGGAAGGCATCTTAGTGTGCCACCACAACCCATGCAAAAGTGAAGGGCATTAGAAAAATTTAGGGGTGAGACTATTTCATCCACCCATTTTCAAACGTAACAAAATTAAAGTTTGTGATGGATAATCTAAATGGATTGCCATGCAATATTCTAAGAAATTATCTTGGATTTTTTCAAAAGGCATATGATTGATTATTTCAATTCTTCTTTTGTCAATAAGTAAGCATTTGGCCTAAACAAGTACAAACAAGTCATTGAGTCAAAAAATTTAATGGAACTAAATAATTCCCCGGTGTACATCAAGCTGCATAATTTTCCAAAGTTTCTGGAGTGGCTTAAATGTAAGGTCAAGGATGTGATGTCAAATTTGATGTAATGGTTTGATTTTTTTTATTTGGCAAAGGATAAGGCAAATTAGATTGTGGAAATGGTGGAATTTTGACATGGTGGGCCAAATTTAATAAGAATTTCTCAAATGAAAAATGCACGATTGGCACAATGGATGGAAAAAAAGGTTCAAAATCTTCTTTCCCAAATAAGAAGTCAAGGCATCCTATGGATTTTAGGCACAACAAATGTGATCCCTTTGTCGGGTATGAACAATTAAATTGATACGGTGTGGTGTGTAAGGTGTGGATTGAAAGATTTGATCACATCCCAAGCAATGTTAAGTTGTTGGAGAAGACACCCAAAATAGATGATAAATAAGAAATGCATAAACAACATTTTGCAAAAGCATTGGCTTGTTCATGTGAACATCTAGGTGTCATCGAGTTCCTTGCCATGCATTCAAAACCATGGAGGCTTACACATTGTGGTGGAATGGGGGCATGTTTTGAAAAATGTTGGATTACAATACCAAATATTCACCCTTTATGGATAATTGAATGTTATTATGGGAAGGGGGCTTCATATGGAAGGGTGAAAACGACTTGTCACCTTCAGGTGAAAATTATGTGAAGATGGCATGGGCATTCATGAACATCATGGATGTAATACACCATATTGGGATTTTGCATAATTATTTGTCAAAAGAAACATCAAGTTACATTTTCCACCCAACAACCCAAATGTTGTGTACATTGGCATGTGTGATTTGTGTGAAGATAGACAATTGCAAGAGGTGATTCCATCTTTGTATGGATTTTCTAAAGAACTGCAAGATTCATTAATGCGAAGAAAACATGTTGATGAATGACCCCATAAATTTTGTTTGTTCATAATGAATCGGGAACTATGAATTCCCCTTGATGTATGATGAAATGACATTAGACAACTTTAAGGTTCAAAGCATATTCAATGGGCAAACTTACAAATGTGATATGGGGTGAAGACTAAAATGTAAATTACTTATTGGACAATTCAATCAAGATGTCATTTACTAAGGCGATTCATGATTTGTATGAGTTGAATTTAGAGGTAGAAAGAACTATCCAACATGTCATGTGCACATTAATGGGGCTTCCATAAAATTGAACTCCACTTCATGAATGTTACCAAAGCCAGCCATATTTTGTTTATAGTTGGTGCATATATGAATTGTCAAAAGTGATGTGTATTGGACTTTTTGATTTAATAAAATGAAGTTTTGTTAAGGAATCACGATGTCATGGGTGATTATCTTTGAAATTAAAGTAGTATTGGGTTTTTCATTGAACATGATTGAAATTTCACAAGTTTTGGTTCATTTAAATTGATATTGTGATTCTTCTTGTGCACATGTTAAAGGATAAATAGCAGTGTACATCCTATCATTTAATCATGTCCCCAAGTTATTTCTTGCCAATATTTTGACATGTTAGAAGATCCATGTGTCCATGTCTAAATACAAAATGTTCCGATAAAAAGATCATCTAGATCAAATAATGGAATAAATTCAATTGATATTCATTTGAAACAATATTTTTGATGCACATGGAAACCTTCCATAGTTTTTTGAAAGAAATTGGTGTCAAAATTTTGGTGAAATTGAACCAAAATATTAAAAAATTGGTTGCATTTACATTGAAAACCAAAAAACTTCTTCAATTTTCCCTATTTTTTTGTCCAAAAAGTTGAAATTTTGCCCACAAAAACATTAGAAAATGTATTTTTGATCACCCTAAACCTTACCATGTGAATTTTGTCATTTTAAACCTTACCTCGGGTAGTTTGATTTGGGTGTTCACCTATGTTGACCTTATGTTTACCTACGTTGACCTTCATCTAACATGATGTTGGGCAACATCAATGTTCAAATGGATGCTTCATTTCTTAACAAACATTTAAACATTGTGACAACCCTAGTTTATGGGGCAAATGAGTACTCATACACATATAACAATCCAAATGGAAATGCTTTCTAAGGTGCAAATATGAGATAAAGGTTTTAGGTTCAATCAAATACCCATAGACACAAAGATAGTTGACATTAAAACATTTTATGAGTTACCAACCTTGGAAATATGGTTTTGGTTCAAATGAATACCCATACACATAAAGGGAATATAAATGGAATGTTTTATAAGTTGTAAACTTTAAATATAGGCTTTAGGTTCAATTAAGTACCTATACAAATAAAGGATGCAATCTAAATGGGCCTATTTTATAAATTGTATCTAGATTTTAAAAATAGGTTTCAAGTTTTAATATCACACCTAGAAACACAAAACAATCCCAAATTGATGGGTTTATGTGTTGCAAATTTAATGAATACCCATACACATAAAGGTAGTCCAAATGGAAATGTTTTATGAATATCTTAGAAATAGGCTCCAAGTTTTAGTATCAAACCCATACACACAAAGACAATCCCAAATTGATGGGTTATGTGTTGCACACCTAATGAATGCCCATACACTCAAAGATA
>Ga0209611_10012071_pt1 | contig 12242 bp, 11 predicted proteins | sample S1TSphgellanicum_3_FD_187693 | JGI IMG/M metagenome (GOLD analysis project Ga0209611, IMG submission 187693) | Host-associated microbial communities from peat moss isolated from Minnesota, USA - S1T2_Fc - Sphagnum magellanicum MG (SPAdes) (version 2) | ecosystem: Host-associated > Plants > Peat...
TTCCCATAAAAGGTTCAAGGATCATGGTTATTTTTCAATTTTGTGATGTTGCCACATTAACAATCATCCACATTGAGATATAACCATATTTGGTTATAAACTAACTATAAAAATAAAAATTTATTCAAATCCTTTTATATCTTGGGTACTTGCTTGAACAATGTCTAAAAACATGGAATTTTTTTTAAAACTTTATTTTTGGCAAAAAAATAATTTAAAGGAATATTTGATAGAAATTTATTTTTCTTGAATTCGCCATGAAATTTTTTGGTCTAAATGATTAAAGTTTTCTTGCAATCTTAAAACCAATTAATATTGTGAAGGTTTTAATGTGCCATTATGGTACTAGTTTTTGTTCAAGCTTCATCTTTTAAATTAAAAATTTGAAACAAGAATTTAAAACAATATTTATTGTCAATTCATGGCCTTTCAAGTGGTTTGACTTGACTAAAGTCCTCACATTGATAAAAAAAAAAAGATACAACATGATTAATGTAATGATGCAACCATATGTTTGTCAAATAATATTGGGATAGAAAACCTATCAATTTTTTTGTTTTGTAACAAAATGCAAATTTAAAGCATGTTCCCTAACTCCCATAGAGAAAGGGGCATTGGAGCTCTAAAATGTCATTAGTTCGAATTCAAATAAGTCAATTCAAAGATAAACCAATTTGTATAAACCAAGAAAATGATGATGAATGCAAATTGGAATCATATTAATGCATGAACAAAGTCATAAGAAACACACACTCACATGACTCACCATGATCTAAACTCAGGAGAAATCACCATTTTTTTAATATAATACAATTCATACATAGTGGATGAAATTACATCAAAATGGTAAAAAATTTCAAATTCTTGATTTTGCCAAATTATGAGTTCCACAATTTTGTGGGTTCATGTTTTTTAATAAAAAATAAAATAATTATGTTAGAAGGAATCAAATTTAAGAATTTTCAAAGGACAAGTTGTAGTCAAGCTTGAAAGACCTTTTCAATGCCATCTCCAACATTTTAATCAAAGGTCATTTGACCCTTTTATTGGATGTTTTAATCAAACTATGAAATTGAATCCAAGTCATTCTTTTAGCCATAACTTGTGTTTTAAATCTTTAAATGGGAAATGTGACCCCATTTTGGATATTTATTCTTCAAGAACTTTCTTAAAATTTAAAAAAACCCCTCAATTTGGACAAGGTTTGGTTATCCAAATTGTGTTCCAAAAATTTGAGACATTAAAAAATTCAAATTACCTTGAAGTGTGAAGAATTCACTTGGTATTCTTGGGATTCCCTCTTTAGCACTTGTGGAAATGTGCTAGTTTCACGATCCCCTCTTTTTGGCCATTCCTTTTGTCGTGGTTTAGTTTTGGTTATGAGCCCAAAGTTAAGGTCATGACACATTGTATAACATGAAATACACCTGTTACTTTTGATTAATACATTTTATTAAGGTTAATTTTTTGACTAATTATGAATTTGGACATTTAACCAAAAGGGACCCCCAAAAATAATGGTGCTCAAAATGCCTAAGGTTTAATCAAATTGGCCTTATTAGTTTGGCATTAAGTTAATAAGTTTTTGTATGTGAATTCATGTGGTGTGGGTAATTAATGACATTAATTTGATATTTAATCACACTAAAAGATTGTTGGTAGGTTTTAAGTTAAATAAGTTAAATAAGTCTAATAGCTAGGTAGGTAAGTGGTGAATACACCTACCTACCTATTACCTACATAAAAAGTGACCCATAAAACGTGAAATAAACATGCACTATAAGGAATCCTATCCATTCCAACCCATTCATTTGTGACTTATGCCCAAATCAAACATTTTTGTGATTGTTGATGTGATTGTCGATGTAACACATGGTAAAAATGATTTGTAATTGCATATTATTTTATTACAAAGTGATTTGAAGTTGCATATGTTACTACAACTTGAAAGTAATATTGATTTGGATGAAAATGAAGATGAAAAGTGCATTTATATCATCCAATTTTAGTGGTTGGGCAAAAAAAGATGAGAATGTAATTGTTTTTGCAATTCATGATCATGTGGTTCATGGGATATTAAACACAACATGGCATCTTATTCAACTTGAATTGTGATTATAAATCCTAGTTGCAAATATACATGTAACTAAATGTGAAAAAAAAATGAGACCCCAAATAAAATTGTAAGATTTAATGGTCTAATTTTTTTTCCTTAATGTTTTTAAATGAACTAAGTGTTAGATGTGTAATAGGCTTTAGCAAGTTTGTGAAAATTTCATAGGACCAATTGAAATGAACCATTATTTACAATTTCTAGCATGATAGGATTTTGTGTAGGTGTGAACATCTTTATTTTTTAAACATTAAATGAAATTGTTGGATTGGTGAATTTGTATTTTTAAAAATTACTTTTTTAATGAATTAAAACCTTATTACAAGTTATAGTAATATTTAGCAAATAGGGTAAATAGTAAGTAGTATCTAAGTGGACTATATATGTAGTAAACATTTTATTGTGTTGATATATGAGAATGTTTTTGTACTATTTAATTAATTAAATAAGCTAGGTTGGAGGTAGTAAATAGGATAGGTAATAGATATATAGTAGGTAGGTAGGCTAAGTAAAAGACATTTTATGGTGTGGATATGCCATAATTTTTTTGAATTAATTAATTATGTTAAGTATGTTTATTTAATTAATTAAATCTATGCTAGGCAATAGGAGTTATTAATTAATTAGGTAGACTAGATAGTAGGTAGTATGTATATGGGCTAAATAGTAAGAATTTTATTGTGTTGATATGTGATAATGTTTTAATATTAATCATTACTTAATTATAATTAGAATATGTAGTCATCTTATTAAATATGCTAGGTAGTAAGTAGTAAAGTTAAATAGTAAGTATTTTATTGTGTGAATATGTGACAATTTTTTTTTACACGAGACAAAGGATGTGATATGATAGAACCACCCAACATAGAACACAAGCCTACACACAACACTTTCCAATATGTTCCTCATCCTTTAACCAAATTGAACAATTTTTATCTCATTGACCTACCTCTACCCTTGCATTTGACAAATATAAAATTTTAATAATGATAATTGTAACCAACCCACAAAGAAATGCATGGATGGGTGTTTGTGTAATAACTTGGTCACTTTCATAACTATACATATCACATGATAAAATACAAGGTTGGTTTTTTGTGCAACAATGAATTTAATCTTGGTTAATACTTGAGTGGGGGTATGAGTTTAGGGGTTTAGTTTTTTAATTTAAAATTTGAGGATGAGAAACAAGAAACACTTGAAATTTTCAGGACTTAGGAGGTAACTTCTTTTTTCAATTACATGAATGAGTGTTGAGTGTTGAATGCACCATCAGCAATTGTCACATCGATAAGCATATAAATGACACTGCTCAATAATATTGTTGGTGACTAACAATAAGGGATCAATGTTAAAGTCCATTTTCTTGCAAGTTGCTTGAGTAGCATTCGAGAAAACGAAAGTGAATAAACACAAAGTTACATGTAAACATTTGTGTTTTGAATTTTAAAGTATGAGGTTGACAAATTTAGAGGTTTGAAATTATACATTTAGAGGTTATTTTTTTACAATCACAAAAGAAAACAAGTTTCCAAGTTTCTTTTTTACATTTCCCCCCTCAAGTTTTTTGCAAGCTCATTGTTCATTCACTACAACAAAAGGTGATTCTTTGTTCACTCTATGCTAAGTGATTTTATTGGATTTTGAGTGAACTCACTAATCCTAGTGAACAAGACTTAGTGAGGATATCAATGTAGTGAATTCACTAGTCTAATGAATGAGGACTAGTGAACTGCACCCACATTTTGTAGTAGTGATTTTCAAACAAATGTCGTAGTTTAAATCTGGATCTTGATTCTCAAGTTTGTGTGTTGCATACTTATTTTGGAGTTTGATTCTTGAACAAGTTTCAAGTTCAACTTTGTTTGTGTTATGTGCTCAACTATTGGACATTGATTGTTGTAGAAGTTGCAACAAGTTCATCAAGCGGAAGTTATAGGTTATAGCAAGTTCATTAGAACTTTAGGCTTTTTTGAAGCTTTTTCACTTCACCCTAAACCTTGTGTTCTAATTTTTTATGTTTGGTTTTCCTTTTTGAGTTTGATTCTTAGTAAGATTGTGATCTTAACTTCATGAAATCAATTCTTGAACAAACTTTTATTCACCTTTTTTTGAACTTGATTTTCAAGCAAGCTCATCGTTGGGTTACATGTTGTAGCAAGTTCGTCAAGGCTTCTCCTTGGCTTCCCTAAACTTTGCACCTTTTTAAACTCCAAAACACCTTGTTTTTGTGCTTATGATCTTCTCTTCTTACCTTGTACATTGTTGCAATAACACGCAACAATGATGTTGTGTGGTTTATGAGTTGAACCCCACCTTCTTTGACTTCATTGATGATTTCTTACATTATGTCACCCATTCAAGTAAACGTTTTTTCCGTGGAGGTGGATGAATTTGAAGGTTGGTTGTGATCTTTCTCTTTTTCCACATTGGGGGACGTATCATTCGATTTCATAAGCTCACACATATCAACAACCCATGGGTTTTCAGAATGATCTTCATCGGCCTCTTCATCATCATATTCATTGTCATAAATGTGCAAATAGGTAGGGTCCGCAAACATGGCAATAAAACCTCCACGATCATATCCATACCATGTCCCACAATATTGAATGATATTTTCTTTAGTGAGATTGGTACATGTAAGAAAAATGGCAACTTGATGTTTACACAAGTTTCCACGCAATGCCCATTCACATGTGTAACAAGCATACTTGGTGAAAGGAAGTGAGACTTTATTCGGATGTTGTTGGTTTCGTACCATCCATGCATGGTTAGTTTCATTTGAATCATCTATCCCATGGTGACATTGGTGTGAGGGATTAATGTGGCCTTCTTAACGCTCATTTTCACAATGCGTTCCACAACTTTATTTCTTATGAACCTTTGTTTCTTCATTTCAATTGTGTGCATGTAGTGTTTTGCAACTATTGTTGTGAGTTTCCACACTAACCAATCAATTCGTCAACCTCAAAACCTTTTTGTTTCCAAATAGAACCAATGTTTCAATGCCCCATGGTAAAATTCAATTGATGTTTGTGTGTCCTGGTTTGAATGTGGCATTCATTGAAGCCCCACCATCCACAAATCTACAACAAGATAAAATGTGCATCCATAAATTGTTGTGCATGTATTATATTTTCTTCTACCATATATAGTATGGATTAGGGTCATAATGTGGGTATTGCATTTTCCCCCCATATATAGTGTGCATATTTTAAAAATCATGTAGGTATTGCATTTAAAGCTCTTTCATATAACATGGATTAGGGTCATAATGTGAATTACATTTTGCCCCCACATATAGTGTGCATCTTTAAATTATCATGCAAGTATTACATTTAGTGCTCCCACATATAGTGTGGATTTAAGGTATTGCATTTAATGCCCACATGAGATTACTAAGTGCACCATTGGTATTTTTACCTTAATTCAAAGATTGAATATTTTGGGATATGCATAACGTCGCAACCTTAGCTTTGGGCTCACAACCAAAGCAAAGGCTTGCGAAAGTGCAGACCAAGATTGAGCCCAAGAGTCACATTTCATGTTCCTAGGAATGCAAGAGAGTGTGAAGGAATGAACCCCACATTCCCAAATGAGTTCCCACTTTGGGAGTTCAAATCCCAATGGACTTTCGAATATTTACAGGGCAATTACAGGGGTCAAAACTCATTGGATTGAAAAGTTCTTTATATCATTGAAAAGATCTTGAAACATAAATGTCTAAAATGGGTTCACATGACCCATTTGAGTACTTAAAACACAAGTTATGGCCAAAAGAAGGGTTGGGAATCAAGTTGTCAATTTGACTCCCAACCACTAAAAGTCAAGAATCACCCTGATTTCCTTGTGTGCAGGTGGCTTGCAAAATACCAATGAAAAGCTCTCGATGAGAGCTACAACTTTTGTTTAGACCTCACCTCAATCGCAGGTTTGCACACAAAGTTATGCGCCTCCAAAGTCGTGGGAGTCCCAATTTTGGGAATTTCGGGACTTTCACTTGGGAATCCTGGGACAAAATGACATTTGGGTGCAGGCCCTGTGTTTAGGCACAGAAAATACTATAAGGGGGAAGGTGGTGGCTTCCCCCAAGTTTGGGTTGTGATGAGTCTTGTGAGTCTGTGTTTACCCGTTATTCGTCCGTGCATCAAAAGTGTTCCAACTATGCGCTAACCAACTTGTTGTTTGGTTTGTGTAGGTCCAAGTGAGTAATTGAATTGCTTGTCACTCTTCCTAGTCCCATCCTGGAGCTCCAGCACACTTCTCTACCCCTAAAGTGTTGCAAGTCAAAGAACATGCCCCAATTCCTTCTCCTTCCACTGTATTCACCTTTAGACTCAAAGTTGAATCCATCAAGGAGCTTGGGGGTGCGTCACACAACATGGTGCAACAATAATAGTGGATTGAGAGTTAATTCACGTACCAACTTGGAAATAATAAGTCCAAAAATATGAATCCATGAATCACCGGGTAAATGTTGGGTGAAACATTCAATGATCTTATTTTTCCCACGATTCATGAAGCTTTTAATGCTTTCACTTGGTTTAATGGGCATGTACATGACGGTGTGAAGGTCATTCAATATTGCACATTGCATTTCATTGTCTTTGATTTTTTCCATTGAATGTAAGTGCCAAGCTTTAAAACGTGCCACGCATAAAGGTAAATGAACATTTGATCGTCGCCCCACACAATCCTAACCATGCATAAAATACCAATTTATTATCATTTCAACTAATAAAATTATTTAAAATGGAGAATGTGGGATGAAATTTTGAAATGGCTGTATGTACATAATGTTATGGACCGGACTAGTGCGAGGCAAGGTAAGGAAACCTAGTTATAACCAAATGGGGAAATACAATACAAGACAAGACAAGACAAGATAGGACAATACTAGAGGACTAAGAGCTTTATTGATCCATCAACTGGTGTTGATGTGCCGAAGGGATGTCCCCCAAACCATCTCCTTTTATAACCCTGAACCATCCTATCTTGAGATGCCAAGACGTGGCTGCATTGCCGAGACGTGGTTACACTACTGCACTATCGAGATGTGGCTACATTGTTGCACTTCCGAGACGTGGTTACACTACTGCACTTCCGAGATGTGGTTGCACTATTGCACTGCCAAGACGTGGTTGCACTGTTGCACTACTGCAACGCTGAGACATGGCAGCATTGCTGCATTGCCGAGACGTGGCTTCATTGTTGCACTGCTACAACACTAAGACATGGCAACATTGCTGAAATTAATCTATGTACCTTACTTTTGTGTTATCGGATCCAAACCATGACATTATCCCCTCCTCAAGCGACATCTTCCGAATGGAGCCAGTTTGTTAGGATACCGTTGGTGGAACCGATTAACTGAGTCTTGGGCATGAACTAGGTTTTCAATACGCTCCCAAGTAGCTTCAGAAGGAGGGTAGCTTCGCAAAAAGACAAGGTACAAGAGCTTTCCACAAATCCTCTTGGAGTCCAGGACCTCCTGAACTTCAAACTCTTCTTGACCTTCAATTTCGACTTGAGCTGGGGGTTCTCGATGATGTTCTAGGATCTAGTTTTCATGATAGGGTTCAAAAAAGGAAACATGGAAAACATTGTGGATCTTGAATTGGGGTGGAAGCTCCAACTGGCAAGCCACTAGACCAACAAGTTTGGCGATTTTGAAAGGTCTAAGGCGCTTGTAATCCAACTTGGCACATGGGCGAGTGGTAGCAATGTTCTTCATGAGAAGCTAGACCTTGTTTCCAACCTTGAAGTTTTGATGGTCCTTGCGTAGGCGGTCTGCTTGCTTCTTTTACCATTCTTGTGTCAGCTTGAGCTCTGCCATAAGGTCCTGTTGAACCTGTCTAAGCCTCTTGGCCCTTTCTTCAGCCGAGGGGTTTATCGAATCTCCAGGAATTTCAAGGCTAAACCTGGGATGAAAGCTGTATGTGGCAAAGAACGGACTGATACTGGTCGATGCATGCGTTGTGTTGTTATAAGCAAACTTTGCTTGAAATAGCAGGGCCAACTAGTCGTCTTGTTGGTAGCTCACAATGCAGCGAAGGTATTGCTCGAGTGTCTGGTTTGTCCATTCGATTTGTCCATTTGTTTCGAGGTGGAAAGCTGAGGATAGCCGAATGTCGGCTCCAAGGAGCTCGAATAGGCGCCGCTAGAACTTGGATGCAAACTGAGGGCCTCTATCCGACACAATTTCCTTGGGGAGTCCATGCAATCAGACAATCCCGTCTAGAATTGACTGAGCTGTCTCTTCTGCCGTGATCGACTTGGAACAAGGGGTGAAATGGGCCATTTTGGTGAGACAATCGACCACAACTAGTATTGAGTTTTTGGCTTTGATAGTAAGGAGGTCCCTGATGAAGTCCATTGCAATAGATCCCCAGGGTCGACTAGGAATCGACAGGGGCTGTAGGAGTCCAAACGGGCGATGCCTAGGAGCCTTGGATTGAGCACATGTATCACAAGACTTGACATACTCTCGTAGCAGCCTGTTCATCTTGGGCCACCAATAATTCCTTGACACTAGTTCGTGAGTCCGTGCCATTCCGAAGTGACCGGCCAGGGTGTTGTCGTGGCATTCTCTCAGGATCTTTACGCGTATAGGTCCTTCGGATACATAAATCAGGTTGTTTCGAAGGAGAAGTTCGTCTTGCTTCTCAAACTGATCCAGATCATCAAGATTTGGGTTCCTTGGTCGTTCCTGGAGTTCCTTCTTGATGCTAGTAGCCCAAGTATCTTCTTCAGTTGCCATCTTGATGTCCTTGACAAGGTATGAATCTGGGAGGGTGTTGATTGTTGCTGCAACTAGAAATTATTCGGGCTTGAGTAAGGTCTAGGTTTGCTGGTCGTAGGCCTCATCCCCCATTCGAAGCTCATATTCTGAGTGGCGAGATAGCGCGTTAGCCTTCCCTTGCTGGGTGCCAGGTTGATACTGAATTTCAAAGTTGAAGTCAGCTAGGAAGATAAACCAGCGTGCCTAGCGACGATTCAAGGTCCGAGTAGTCATGAAATACAAGAAATTCTTGTGATCTGTCAAAACTTGGACTCGATGCTGAGCTCCGGCAAGATACGATCTCCATTGCTTGAATGCTGTGATGATTGCCAAAAGTTCTTTATCGTACACCTGGTAGTTGATTTCGGCACAGGTCAGCTTCCGTGAATAGAAAGTAACCGGATGCAACAACCCATCTATTCCAAATTGAGATAGGATAGCTCCCAAGGCAAAATCCGAAGCGTCTGTTTCCACAATGAATGGCTTGGCAAGGTCCAGATGTATCAGGACTAGTGCAGAGGTGAATGCCATCTTGAAAGTATCAAAAGTAGCTTGGGCCGTTGGATTCCATGAGAAGGGCTTGTCCTTGCAAGTCAGGGCTGTTAATGGTATTGTGTTCTTGGAATAGCCTTTGATAAACCGACGATAGAAATTGGCAAACCCCAAGAAGCGTTGAACGTCCTTGACCGAGGATGGAGTAGCCCAACACTAGATGGTCTCGACCTTCGACTTGTCCATGAAAATGCCATTTGGAGAGATCACGTAGCCGAGGAACACCACTGAGGACTTGTCGAATTCACATTTTTCCAACTTGGCGTATAAGCCATGCTTTCGTAACGTCGCAAGCACCAATCATACATGCTTGTCGTGGTTTTCTTGGTTCTTGGAAAAGATTTAAATGTCATCCAGATAGACCACGATAAATTCGTCCATGTACTCCCGAAAGATATCATTCATCAGGTGCTGAAAGACTGCGGGTGCGTTAGTGAGGCCTAAGGGCATGACCGTGTATTCGAAGTGGCCGTAGCGTGTGCGGAAGGCTGTCTTCCACTCATCATCAGGGCAATTCCTGAGCAAGTTGTAGGCTCCACGAAGGTCAAGCTTGGTGAAGATCTTCCCGATACGTAGTCGATCCAGGACGCCTAAAATCAAGGGCAAGGGATATCGATTCTTTTTGGTTATCTTGTTGAGTCCACGATAATCCACACAGAGTCGAAGGGAGTTGTCCTTCTTCTTGACAAATAGAATTGGGACGCCGGTTGGAGACTTGGAATGTTGGACGAACCCCTTGGCAAGGTTTCAGTATGGTAATCACGTAGGGCTTGGAGTTCCGGTTCCGATAGGCCATAGATAGGACCAAAGGGTGGTGAGTGTCCTTTAGATCAATCGGGCAGTCGTATGGACGATGTTCGGGGAGCTGATTAGCCTTATTCTTTTCAAAGACATCAGCAAAGTCCTTGTACTTCTCGAGGAGTTTGACAGGTTTTAGTTTTGATTGGGGGTGTTTATTGTTGGTTGGGTTGACATGGATGGCGAAGACTTGAAGATTCTTGGCAGCTCGATAGAAAGGTACTGCTCCATCAAAGAAGATTCGGACAAGGTTGGTTTTCTGGGCAGGATTTTCGACAGGATTTTTGATAGGACAAGGTTTGGTTCTGGCCACAAGGGGCTCTTGACTACAGGACTTGACAGAACAAACTTGACAAGATTAGAATTAGTTCCAACCCTCTTTGGGTTCTTGACCACATGGTTCTTGGTAGGACTTCACAGGGTGTTTTTTTGGGCTTGGGGTTCTTGAGAGGTGCACTGTTGTGTGCTGAAGGTGAGGGTTTTGGATCGCCAATCGATGATAAGGTTGTGCGCTTCTAGCCAAGGCATACCAAGGATGACGAGATGGTGAGGGGTTAAAATGATGTTGAGAACAATATTTTCCATGTGCTTGCCGATACGGAGTTCCAGAGGGGTTGTCTCGTGTGTGATTGCACCGGAAGTGATGGTTCTCCCATCAATAACCTCCACCGGAACATGGGTTGACTTCTTGACCACATGAATGTTGTGTTGGGCGACAAATGTTTGGTTAATGAAAGAAGAGGTGGCACCGGAGTCCACCAATGCTGACACTTGTGGTATTTCTTCTGGAATACGAATGATGTCCATATGCTGAGTGAAGCTGGGACTAGGACCAACGGCTGAACAGGAGCCTTTGCAAAGGTGGTGCCGGGTGAGATCCAGTCGCACGGCTCCTACTGTGATTGGATGTTCTTGTTTTCCAATACTTGGGGAGTTTCCACAGCTTGCATTTGAAGTTTGATAAGCTTTTGAGGGCAATGGCGAGCTATGTGCCCTGGGTTGCCATAGTAGAGGCACATGTTGTTTGTCCGTCGGCGAAGTTTATCGGCCTTTGTTAAAGGTTTGAACTTGGCTACGTCGATCTGCATCGAGGCAGGTCCAAAAGAGGTAGGTCGGGCAACTATTGTTATTTGGGGAACTAAGGGGAACGTAGTAGGGCAATTGTTCCAAAACTGGGCGTTGGAGGTGACTTTCTTTTCTTGGCGATGTTTGAACATACGATTATTGCACCGAATTGCCTGGGTGATGACTTCATTGAAGGAAGAAGGGTTTGTGAGTGTCAGCAAAAGATCTTAAACATCGTCACGAAGCCCACAGCGAAACTGATCAATCAACGCAGCTTCTCCTCAGTTGACATTGCAGGCAAGCTACCTGAATTCTAAGGCGTAGACGGTGGTCGAACGTGTCCTTTGCTGGAGTCGATGTAGCTTGTTGGCTAAAGTCCTGGCCTTGTCACCGTCCCCAAACACTGCTTCAAATTCCGCCATAAAGGCGTCGAAATCTTGTAGGAGAGGGGATGATGTTTCCAGGATGGGAGCAAACCATGCTGCAGTTGTCCCAGTGAGTAGGGTTCCAACGATTCCTACACGAGTGGTGTCATCCAAATAGCGACAAGGGTGTAACTGAATGATTAGGCGTACCTGGGTGACAAAGCTTCAAAATTTGGAGTGTGTTCCGTCAAACTTTTCTGGTAGGCTGATCTTGGGCTTGGGGCGACCATTGCAAGGGCAGTGGGTATTGGGGCAGGAGATTGTGGCTAATCCTACATGCGGTTCACTGAGTGATGCGCTCCTAAATCACGGGGCGAAACCCACTTGAGGGTTTCACAAAGTCAAGTTGCAGAAATTGTGACTTAGTAGCACGCTCTCGGCTTCCAACTCTAAAGAAGGGTAGAGGGTCGAGTTGGGAGCCCAGGGATTAGACTAGGAAGAGGGACTAGTTTAGCTCGTGCAAATCTGCATCCAAAAACCAACCACAAGAAGTTAGTTTTGCATT
>Ga0209611_10012072_pt1 | contig 12241 bp, 8 predicted proteins | sample S1TSphgellanicum_3_FD_187693 | JGI IMG/M metagenome (GOLD analysis project Ga0209611, IMG submission 187693) | Host-associated microbial communities from peat moss isolated from Minnesota, USA - S1T2_Fc - Sphagnum magellanicum MG (SPAdes) (version 2) | ecosystem: Host-associated > Plants > Peat...
AGGGGGGGGGGAAAGAAAGCACTTGAAAAAGGGGGATGTCTGGATTGGCAACGCCAAATAATTGTGACAACATTTAGTTCTTTTTTCTTGACTTTCCCCTCAATCATCTGTTCAATTGTTTCATTTGTTTATTGTGCACCGCTCTCAAGTATTTCTTAATTAATCTTAATCAAAAGGCCTTGGATTCTTTATTTCAAGTTTGCTTGCACGCTTGATAAGGGTCTATATGTTTAGATTTGCTTCAATCAACATTGAATTTCTTGAGATCCTCTTGGTTAGGGAATGTTTGTAAGGACTCCACACCTATAGGCTTACAAAGGGCAAAAGGGTTGAATGATTCAACTTCTAAAAGAATATATCATGCTTTAAATGCAAGAACAACTGAAACACATCTGATACTAGACTTTCAAGTTTGAGCGATTGAGAGAGATTCTTCATACATTCTAGATCATACATCACCTGAATTCAAATGAAGGTACAAATACCTTGGCATGGCAGGTTCCATCAAGCACAAACTAACTCCAAACAAGGGATCTCTAACTAAACTTTTACACTTTGGGATGTACAAAAGTTTGAAATGCTAGAAAACTTCCTAAGGGTCTATTATATTTTTAAAAAGAAACATGATTGGGAACTCCAACTCCTTGAAGTGTCTCAATTATCATTCATTCATTGAAATTTGCAAAAGTTTCAACAAGTTTAACATTATAGGGCAAATTTCTCATCAAACAAAACAAAAAATTCCCAAATTAGCCGTGATGGACTAATCCTATATATTTTTAACCTTATATTGGTGAAGGCCCTACCATGATTTAGTACATATTTTATTATAGAGAAGACACTAAACAATTTGTTGGCTTTTGCCCATAGGGAAAAGATTACAAATCTCTAAGACCCTAAACCCTAAAATTAAAAAAAGGTCTTGGGTTCAAACCTTGTGGTGTGTTGGTGAAACTCCTTTCACTCACCAACTCTCTACCAATAAACTTGACTTGGGGTGCCAACAACTTGTCAAGTCGGGTTTGTGACATTTTTTTTTTTAAAAAAAACATTACTTTGTAAAAGGATAAGGTTTTAAGTTCCTTTAAATTTGAAGTCAAAACTTGGTCATTGCTACATAGCAATTTGTGATCGGTGCATTTTGAATCAAGGTGGGATATATGAAACATGTCGATGCAAGACTTGCAACTATCAAACTTCCCTATTGAACCTTAACCCTTTCAATGTTGATATTCACCACCTTTTCTTGCATTATTTATCTTTTGTCACCAAAGTTTTGCCATTACATTAAGATTGACATATTTTATGTGTATTATTTTCAAGTTTTTGTTATAGAGCTAAGCCATGGACAATATTATAATTAAGGTATTATAAATTCAATTGCAAATATTTGGAAGGGAGTGATGAACTAACAAGTTTTTGGTCTGAAGATTGTTGCCACTTGTAGGTTATGGATCATCAAGTTGTGACAAGTTGAATTATGACAAGTTATTTTACATAGGAAAGTTGATCATTGCGACACTTAAGATCAAAGGTAAGTAATGCACAAAACACACAACTTCAAAGTTGTAACATGACAAAAAACATGTTCGAATTGAGCATTACAAGTACATTGTGAACTTCATTCTTTGAGTTTTTTGTTGTTTTAGGTCATGTGGTATGCCAACAATTTTGGAATGGTTCTTATAGTTGGTATTGCATGTTTGTAATTTTCATTATCATTGAGCCCATTTGGCAATTATTCAAAAACAAACTTCAGAGCTAGTTTAGTTGATTTCACATATTGTTTTAATGCATTTGAATGTTTTAGATGTAAGTTTTAAACATTTTCCATAATGAAACCAAAACCTTGCAAGTTTTAGCAAAGAGACTTTTGATTTCACTTATTAAAACTTGTCACTATGTATGCTCTACATTCTTCAATCAAGGTATGAGAACTACTCAAAGTGCTTTCAAATTGTTGTTATGTGATTTGTAGTATGTGTTTCTAGTTTGAATAGACTTTTAAAAATTTCCACAAATCATTTAATGTTATTCTTGAGCATGCATGGATTAATATTGTGGGAAAATCTTGAATTATAACTAGTGTACAAATTATTTTGAGTTCCATGTCAATTTTCTAGAAGTTTTAATTTCATTAGAGTAAATATATGTGGTCACTTTGGGGTTATGTTTTAATTTTGAATTTTTTAAAATATCTTCTTTTAGCAAGAGAGTACTACCCATGATGTTGTTCATGAATAGTTTACATAATACATAAGTCAATCAATGCAATAGACATGATTAAAATCCTTGCATCATGATTAGACTTGCACAACCAAATCTGATTCGATAATGAAAATTATTGCCAATGTAATTATGGTCATTAAGGTTGTTAAATTTATGAACTAATATTGGTTTGGAAAACAACTTAATGGGATACGTTTACAATGAAATGAGCCACACCCAACTTCTTTGTTCCTTTCAAAAGGGCAAGGACTTGAAATTGGAAATTGAAATGGCATGCAACCATTGAACAAAATTTATGGTTTAATGACATATTTGATTTGTACAATATATTTTTATAATAAAATTTAATTTTTTTGAATTTTACAACTTATTTTTGTATTTATCCAAGAGTTGTTGGAAAGAAAATTGCAGATTTTTAATTTTACAATTTATTTATACATTAATTCCAATGATGATCCAAGACCATGTAAAGTCTATTAATTATTCAATCTACATGAATATGAAAATTTTCCAAACAAATCTATGTACAAAATCGTCTACATTTGTATATTAAACAACTATTGTAATTTGATATGCATATATGATATGCACCTTTTGAGTATCTTATTGCCCCAATTATATATTTTGATGAACCTTTAGGATGTTAAAAATGTGGGGCAAACCCATCCTTGGGTGGTACCATTAAAAACCACCTCAAGGAATGGTTAAACGACCAAAAGTAGCCAAATCATTTTCTTAGGTCATTTCCTTTAAATGTTTTCACAACTATAATTTTTTTTCTCGTGTTTATCCATTGCACATGCCTTAATATATTGCTTGAAATTTTATTTAGGAATTTAAAAAATGGAAATTGTTAAAATATTCTTAATAAATATGGCCCTTCATTAATCAATGGCCATATTTTGGAAATTCATAACTAAGTTATGCTTACCCAATTAATTGTTTACTAAAAATTTAAAATAGAATGACCTCAAAATTACTTTTTTAAAAAAAATTACCAAAAAAATTCTCAAATCAAGTTTTAAACTTGTGTTCCTCATAAAAAAAAATTCAAGGAAAGGAACTAACATTACATTCCTAAAACATTTTTAAAATGCAATGATTAAGAATAGCAAAATACACAATATTCTTGATATTATTGAAATTCCAAAATCTATGAAACCTAATAAATGTACTCATTTAAAAAATTATGAATTATTTATTTAATTATTTCTTTGAATTTTTAAAAGTTCAATGGGTCCAAGAAAATCAAAATGCAATGTTCTTAATGGTACCACCCAAAGATGGGTTTACCTTATGTTAATAAATTTTAATTTTTTTTAGGTAGAAAAATACATTTTTTTTATGAATGGGATGGGCAATGATTCAACTCTTAATGTATTTAGTATGATGTATTTTAATGCCCTATCTATTTATATATTTGAAATTCTTAATTTTAACATTATAAACATATGGTTTATAAACATCCTAGACATTCAAAATATTCCAAAAATAAATAAAATTCACCAAATATCAAAATTTTATATTCCCAAATTGGATACAATAATGCCACATGTCATATGGCTTGAATGTTTGAAGATTTTGACAAATAGGAAATTGTATAATTCTTATGTTTAAATGGGAAGGTTGATGAAAATGTTTTAAAATTTTCTAACATTTGAAAATACTGAAAACTTACAACTATTTATAATTTTTGTGTCACTTAAACAAACCATGACCTCCTAACTAATTAAGTGTTACATTTTGAAAAACAAAACCTAACCTAAAACTAACTAATACTTGTTTAAAATAAAAATCCAATTAAATTGGTGATATAATCTCCTACTAGAACCTAATTTGGAACTATTATGATTAGCTACAAATTTGTTATATATATGCATGTGTTTTTTTTGTTTTACAATTTTAATTAAACATTTTTTTATATTTTTCAAAGTTGATAGGTGTTGTTTTGAACAAGGTTGTAGTTACATTAAACTTTTGAATTAAGCACGAGCATTTTTAATTTGTTCTACAAACCTTGCACCTACACAAGATTTTTAACATGTTAAATATTATGATGTTGTCTGTAAATAAGTGGAACTAGATTTGATTTTTTAATCAATGGACCTTCTTGTTTTTCAAATCAAGAACTAGAAACCCAAGGTTTAACATGAATATGAAGAACTAGATTCAAAATTTGATGGTAGGCTCCATGAAATTAAAATAAACTAGTTGAAGTTAAAACTAATGGTGGTTAATTCTAGGATTTTGGATAGGTCTTAAAACTTAACCTGTTAATTTAGAAGAGGGTAAAGATTTGTCACAAGAATTAGCTTGACAATTTTAAAGGAGTTCAAGACCCTCCCAAAGAATTGGTCTAGTGGTTGTAGGAGGGGTGAATACCTACCCAAAATTTGGACTATCAAATCTTATGGTCAAGGTGCCAAGCTCAAATCTTAGGATAAAAGTAATGTCTAGGACTCATAGATTGGGAAAATTATTGAACCCATGACCTTGCAATTAAAGAAATGGTTTTCAACCACTTTGTTTTTCTTAATGGCTATGAAAAAGAAACATAATTAAATTCTTTTAATCCTATTACACCAATTATGATTCTTTTTTCTTGTGTGGGCCTTAACCCCCCTGGCTTTTGGCCTAGTTTTCTTCCTATAATTAATATGATTACAACCACTTGTAAATTTTTTTTCAAATGACCCTTCCCCCAACCCCCCTACCTTCGGTCTATTTTTTATTTTTACCTCAAATTAATCCCATTGGGGTCAATGTTTTCCAATAATCAAATTCAAACCCAAAACTAATGGGTTAATATTCAAGATAAGACCCATTAAATTCAAGAATATGCAATTTAAAAAATCCCATGTTGGATAGTATAACACTTAACATAGAGTATTATCCAACAAATGGGATTGACTAAATACCATTAGTACATTGCACTACCTAGGGGTTAAACTAGGAAGCCTTTTAACCAAATGTAATTTGACCCTTTGGCAACCTTCCTTGCATGAAATTTTTAATAAAACCACTGTTAAATTTACATGGATGTTTTCAATCAACACACCATTGGAAGATTCTTTTTTTGTGCATCGGCTAATTGATTTTCTTTTTCAAAAACATTTAAATATATACCATCCACGTTAACTATTAAATTTATAATGAAAGTCATATATTATTTTATAAGTGTTGGGTAGGCCTACTTACCCTACCCAACCTAAGTAACCTAGGTAGGTATTTAGGTTAAATAGGTAGATTAGATGGCTAGGTAAGTAGTTGGTATGTAGTTTGGTTAAATAGGTTAATTAGGTAAAGTAGGGTTTATGTTAGTTACCCTAAGGTAAACTAGTTTTCCTAGTTAGGTTAGAAATAAATGTTCATAACAAGGTGCATTCATATTAAGGTGTGTTGCCTAGGACCAAATTTGGCAACCCTTTATTAAATTTGATTAATTTTTATCAAAAACCATAATTGAAATACATTGAATAAAAAATCAAATTAAATTTCTTTACATTCATTTATTCAATTGAATCAATCACATATATGAAATTGAAAGGGCATGATTTTTTAATAATTATTCCTTAAACCTATATGACAAATGTTTAATTACTTTCAATGATGTCCTTAATAACATCTTTGGATAGCCATAGTTTGAAAAACAATTGTTGAGAATTAACTTTGTAATTCACCTTGTAGTCTATGTCATTAAAAAAATAATCATATCCAAGCCCAATAAAAAATTCTTTTGTAAATTACAACAATTGTGACATTCTGTGTGATAAACGTTAACCTGAAAATGTTCAACAATAAATTGACAAAATTTATTGTTTGTTGAAAATATGGTGCAATGGTTGAAAACTTGGTCCTTGAATGTGGAGGTGAAGGATTCAAATATTCACACTTGCACCCTATTTAACTAGGCTAGGTGGTTAAGCTAACACTATAAGAAAATTGTCATTTTACAATTATCATATGCAACTAATTTTCAATTTCATGTGACACAACTATTAGACCCATATTTGCATAAAGCAAGTTGCACACAACTAACAATTGCATATGATAACAAATAGTATATACAATATAAATTTATATTTTATACACTTGTATTATTTTATGGGGGTTGCCCATGGTGACATGTGGTATTTGAACCTTATTTCAATATTCATCATTTTTAATAAATTAATAATATCTTAGCCTTCCAATAAAATGTGAATCAAATTTTGACATGTGTTCATTTGTGAAAGCCAATTACATGGACCAACATGTGGCAATTTTTAAAAGCCCATTGATTATTTATTTTTTAATTAAATAAGTAGGTAGGTAGGATGGTAAGGTTCATTTAAGTAGGTAGGTAGGATTAAAATAATCCATATTTATGTTCGAGTTTAGCCTTTGAGGTTGAGCCTTTTTCATTGGCCCATCCCAAATGGCATTTAGTATTTGGTTTATGAACAAAACAAATGCACTTCCTTATATAATGTGCACATTTAAAATCCAACACAAAAAATATGGGATAAAAATTTCAATTACAACTTCATTATTACTAATGTAGTTGCAACCTAAATGCAAATATTACATGCTACTTATGCCATACTAACCTACTTTACCTATTAGTTAAATTAATTATATTATATTAAGTAATAAAAATTAATAGGTAAATAATAATATATTTATGGCTATGATTACCTATAATAATTAATAGTTAATAATCAACAATATTACATATTATCATCTAATTTAAGTTCATAATTAATTTACATCAATAGCTACCCTAAGTTAAGGTATTTATAAGAAAACTAATGTAGCCTATTAGCCATAAATATATTATTATAATTAATAATATAGTTAAAATTAAAATTCTAGTTAATGAAGAATAATAATAAAATACTAAAAATGAATGATGATAATAATGATATTAAAAATATGTAATATTCAATATTCATATTAATTCAAATAAATTATTAATAATTAATAATAAGTAATTTTAAGCTAATTAATGTAACCTACTAACCACAAATATACTACCATGGTTTTAAATATTATAATAAAATTAAAATAATATTTGTTGAAGAATAATATGATATTATTATTAATAATTTTCATTAATAAGTAATAATATTAGTAATTTTATAAGTATAATAATTATTATTTTAATAACTATATATGATTAGGTATAATGATTAATAATATTATAATAAAATTACTTTGGCTAAATTAATAATAGCTAAATTAACTTGAATTAAATTAACCATGGCTAAACGAATTTTAATTAAATCAATGATGGGTAAACTAATTAAAAGGCTAAATTCATGATGGATAAACTAATTTTGGCTAAAATATTTAGAAGTTTAAATTAAAATGGCTAAATTTATTTTGGTTCGATAAACATGGTTAAATTAATTAAAAGGTTATATAAATTAATTAATTTAGCCACGTTAGTTTAGCCATGGTTAATTTAGTCATAGGTAGTTTAGCCATGATTAAATTAGCCAAAGTTAATTTAACAATGGTTAAATTAACCAAAGTTAGTTTAATCACAATTAGTATAACAAAAGTTAATTTAGTCATTGTTAATTTAACCAAAGTTAATTTAGCCAAAGTTAGTTTAACAACGGTTAATTTAGCCAAAATACTTTAGCCATGGTTAATTTAGCTAAAATATTTTAGCCATGGTTAATTTAACCAAAGTTAATTTAATTAATGTTAGGTTAGCCTTAATTAATTTAGCCAATGTTAGTTTAGCTAATTTTAGTTTAGCCATAGTTTGTTTAGTTATAATATTAATTTAATCAATGTTAGTTTAGCCATGCTTAATTTAGCCAATGTTAGTTTAGCCATGGTTAGTTATATTAAAATTATTTAAATCATGGTTAGTTTAACCAAAGTTAATTTAGCCATGGTTAGTTTAATCAAAATTAATTTAGTTATGATTAATTTAACCAAAGTCAATCTAACTATAGTTAGTTTAACAAAGGTTTAACATAGGTTTAACCTTCATTAATGTGAATTTAACTTAGGTTTAACCAATGTTTTTCCTTGAGCAACATTAATTAACATGGTTTAACCTTAGTACTAAAGGTATAAAAATATTATACATAGCTTAAATACATATGTTGAGTGTATTAACGTAGGTATGTATGAACTTAAGCCATAATTTTTTGACATGTGTCCATTTTGTACACTACTAGTTGCATGTTAGTGGCACACATAACCATATGACCCAAAAATTATATAGTTCCAATTTTATAGTTGCAAGCACAACTATTCTAATTATAAACGACATCTAATTGCACATAGTTGCATAATGACCAATTACAAATGACAAGATTTCTACTAATGGTATTAGCATGTCTTTTTTTCCATGTTTGGTTTTCGCCCCTTTAGAGGCATACCATAGTAGAAGCAAAGGATACCAATGAATTAACATTCTTTATCTAGGTAAAAAAGAAATAGTAGTAAGGCAGGTTGAGAAGTGGTAATCCAATGCCTACCACACTAAAGGCAAAAAATTGTCATTCACTTTTTCTTAAATTCTTTCCTTTCAATAATGTTGACCATTCCTTCACTTTTGAGAAATAACCATAAAAAGACATGTCTTTTGGTGGGCTTTTACAAACTTGGACATTTCATGTGTTTTGTATTCTTCACACATCTAGTGATGGATAGATGTAAGCAAGTTTTATTAACATGTCTTATTTATCAAATCTTTTTGTAGGTCATTTGTGAATCCATTTCTTTTGCACAACGTTGTTAGTTTCTACTTCATCAACAAAGAATGTCACATTTTTAGTTTATCATGTTGTAGAACATATACGAAGATACCTACTTTGAACATTATGGGCACATGATAGGGTACAAAGTTTCACTCCTTGCACCTTGTTAGGTTCTTTCAAGTATTGTGATTCCAAGAATGAGTAGAGAAACTTTCAATTATATATGTTCCATTATTGCACCTTTCATGCAAAAGATAGATACAAGGATGAAAAATGTTATTTGTCTTAAAACACAAGTAGCTATTTTTATCTCTAGACTTGCTACATGAAATAACATGGTCTCAATAACTAATTTGTATGGTGTTGGTCTATTTATAAGTTAATCAATTGTCAAAGAATTTTCAGATGATGTCAATAAGTGTTTAAGAAAAATATGTGAAGTGGCCTTCAAACATATATAATGATGAAAAAAATTGCATAATACTTTGAAGGGTTACATGGCGCCCCATTTGTTGTTGGGGCAATGGATGGATCACCTATTTTTATCATAGTTTCAATGAAACATGCTATTGACATATTATAACCGCAAGGGATTCCATTTTGTTTTGCTTCAAGGTGTTGTAATAAGAAAATGTATCTTCTACGATTATGACATAGGTTGGGCTAGATCAATGCGTGATAGTAATTTGTGGGGCCATACAACAATAAGATAATTTTGTGAATCAAGGAAATTAGCACCATATGCACTAGTTGGAGATGCAACATATTTTCCATGCCCATGGATGTTTCCACCATTCGAAGGTCATAAAGATGGGCTTTCAAAAAATATATATATATTAAAATTACATACAAATTAACATTCAAATGTGCATAGAAAAGAGCTTTGGAGAATACTATTCAAAAGGTTAGATGTGCACCTTCGAACAATACAAATATTGTAGGTGCATGCATTATTTTACACAATATTTTCATTTTACATATTGACACTTTGGATGAGGAATAACACTTTGGATGAGGAATAGTTGAAACACAAGCAAAGGTTTTGAAACTATGTATGCTTTTCATTTAGGACAATCTGGAAAGTCAAATGTCATTGCTAAAAATTCATTACATAGCTTACAGGGGCTAAAATTAATGCACAAAATGACTTCAAAAAAGTTAAACAAAATGTTACATCACATTATGAAACCGTTTTGCAATCCAATGGAAAAAATGTTAAAAGATAAGCAAAAAGATGAAATAACATTTCCAAGTCCTTGTGGATACAAAAAAAAGAAGTTCATGGCTAAAACATTCCTCATCATGAAAGACTAAATGATAGTGAGTGAAGCTCTAGAGATTCTCAACTAATGTTTTCATTATTTCTTGCATTGACATTAATAAAGAAATTTTGATGTCTTTTGTGGTCTTTAGGTTAGTTGTCATTTTTTACCACTTTTTCTAACTTCTTCCAAGCATCATTTACAGAAATATTCAATTTTTTTCTTCTTTTCAAGTTTTGCTTACTTTCTCCACTACTACTTTCACCAATCTCCACAACTTTCATCTTGAGTTCCAATATCTTATGCACTACCATGAGCATAACACATCACATTTCCTTTATCATGCATGTATTAGTCTACCAAATCATACCACCTACATTTATCAAATCTATTATACTTAATTTCATATTATATGTTTTATTTTCCTTGTAATCATTGTAAATGTTTGCCCATTTCTTTGGACAACCTATTGAGTCTTTGTTGAAATCAAGACAAATAACCACCAAACAAACATGAAAACATGACCAAATTGTCTATTCTTACAAACAAATTTTGGGTTTCAATTTTATTTATTATCTTCATTAAGGTTTCAAAAAACAAACAAAACAAAAATTTCTACAAGCATTTGAAAAGAAATTCAAAATGTAGAATTCTAATGTTTCAACCTTATTTATCACCTTCAACAGGGTTTCAAAAAAGAGTCAAAGAATACAAACTTTTTGTGAGGAAATTTAGCATTTACCTTTTTTTGATGGATTGAATAAGACATTTTGCATCTCACCTTACAATGTGATAAAATGAATCATCTAATGCTCCTTCCATAAGTTGTTAGATTTCCTATTTTGAGTTTTTTTTTTCTCTACATCTAATGTTTCTAATGTTTCCTTCTTTTTTGCTACTATTTTTTTCTTCAAAATAGATGGTTGTGGTAGTAATGGGGTAGTTTGTGGTGGGAAATGAGGAACATTTCTTGGTTGTAGAAGGCTCATGAGATGACTAAGTTGCATGAAACATCCAAGACAAAGGTGAAAATGTTACACTAGTAGCAAAATTTTAATTGTAAGAAGGTGATGGTGCTTGTGATTGAAGATCTATGTTCAAACTACCACCATTAGAATCAACTACAAGAATGTGACCTTCCATGTTGCTCCAACAGTTTGTAAGGAACATCAAGAAAAGAGAGAGTAATAAGCTTAAAATCACCATAAAGAGAAGATGAAGAAAAGAAACACGCGAGTCACCTATAATAGGAATGCAACCAAAAACCTCTCATTTCCATAGAGCATTTCCTGGAAATCTTATTTTCCTTGACACCAACTTATATTTTCCATTAAACTCGTTTCCAGTAGGTAGATCTAACGGTAGTCCATTATTCTTTTATGGCCCCATCCAAAATCATTCATTTCCAGTGCCTTTAGTGGGAATAAATAAACAACTTTTAGTGCCCCTGTAACTTGATGTGTAACTTGATTACACAATTACTTAAGTAATTATTTAATGGGGTAAGTTGGGTGTATGATTCCATAATTTGGTCATGGTGCATTGACTTATGTCATGTGCACCATGTGATTAATTGTGGAATCACATTGAGAATCATGTGATTTTGTTTCCTTTTGATTATTTGGGGAACCATATGGTGGATAAGTTTTAGGAAGTTTCTTGATTAGTTTCCTTTTGGTTAGTATATAAGGAGGTGTTTGTGACTTTGAAAAACACCTTCATTTGTACAAAGATATGATATGAATATAAAGTTTATGAGAATTGAAGTTTTGATTTTGAAAGGTTTTTGATTTTGAATAATTTTGGTGTTATTTGTGTGTAGTTCATGGTAAGAGAATGGTGAGGCTTGCATAACCAATAGAAAAGTGAGAAGATAATTTTACAACCAAGAACATAGATTTCATAACTATGTGATATTCATACATAGTTTTGGTCCTAAACTTGTTCGTGTTGTACACCCTCAAGTACAACCAAAACAACCCTAATCAATTAGAAGGAGCTACTCTATAACGTGGCAGCACCCCACTGGATAATAGCTCCCCAAAT
>Ga0209611_10012073_pt1 | contig 12240 bp, 8 predicted proteins | sample S1TSphgellanicum_3_FD_187693 | JGI IMG/M metagenome (GOLD analysis project Ga0209611, IMG submission 187693) | Host-associated microbial communities from peat moss isolated from Minnesota, USA - S1T2_Fc - Sphagnum magellanicum MG (SPAdes) (version 2) | ecosystem: Host-associated > Plants > Peat...
TGGAGGGGAAATTATTTCCATTTTTTCCCAAATGCATGCAAAAAACTACAAGGGCCAATTTATTGAAAAAATATAATTTATAATTAATTTAAATGTAAGTAAGGTGCTTATAATTGGATTATGAAAATACATCTTAAATATTTCCAATATATTAAAATATATATTATGAAAAATAAATTATATTAAAATAACCTTTTATTTCACATGTTTCATAAAATATACAAAGAATAACTTCCCCTAATGGATGTTTAAAAGAACACATAATATGTTTGGCCTTGTCATTAATTTGTTGGGAGCTAATTAGCAATCAAAGCATGTCACAATTGGTTTGTGTGAAATAGTAAGAACTATAGACAAGTTTTGTCAAGGAACTTAACAAAATTATTGGATCAAATGGGCTAAAGGAGAGAATCATTGTTTACATGAAAGATGAAAGGTCAAATGTGAATGTAATGACAACTACATTAAATTGTAGTTGTGAAATTTGGGTTTGGAGGAAAACTTTCAAGGTACTTGTTTTGACCATAATTTTTCTAATCCATGTCAATATGCTACAATCTATAAGAAAGTATGCAAAATTTCAAGTATGTTTTTTTTGGTTAATTCTATTCAATTTCATATTTGCCAAAAAATAAAATGTAATGTGGCCATAAAATCTAGGAAAAACAAACATGAATGGAACAAAGCTTGTATTCATTTTGATCTTCAATTAAGAAAATTGAGCATTTTAGTTCAAATAAGGTAGATTTTAATCTTTTATTTGAAAACACTTTTACAAATTGAATTTTTTTTCATTTAAACCAATTGAAAATACTAACATTGGATGTTGGATTTTGTTTGCAAATTTGCTAGCAAAATCTTATGTTTCAAAAAGCTTTGCAATTTTGAAAAGTTATTATCATTTGTTACAACAAACAAACTGTTACTAGAACCAATAATCAAATGCCAGCTCCCTTACATGACACCATTTTTCAAATAATTATGATTTCCTTTTTCTTGGGAGCACTAACTTTTAATGATGCATTGCATTTTACCATTACAATGTGCTTAAAACTTAGGGAAATTTTTGAAATCCTAGCAGCCTTAGACAATTTGATGGATGATGATTCAATGGTTGTTTTTGAGTTAGCTTTGCTTATTTCTAACATTAAAAAGGAAGCTTGTAATATTTTGGAATTTTTCTTCTCTAGCTTAAGGAAATATGAGAAAAAAATCATATAATATCTTGTCCTTGATGTTAGACCTTAGTTTTAACATCCTTTGTTTCATATTTTCTTTTATTGACTCTAAGCAAGGTGTGGTTATTTTTGAGGAATATGATAAGAAATTGTTATATCTTGTGCCTTTAAAATATCATCATCATTTACATCAATTGGCAAAAGTTGAACTTGGCTTTGTAGATCAAGGAGTTGATGAAGATTACACTTTAAATATTTTGAAACAAACTGTTAACACAAATGAACAAGTGAAAAAACTTGTTAATAAAAAATATTTGATTTTAAAATGATACCAAGTGGATGTGAAAAATATCAAAAATCTCAAGTGTCCTCTTCAATGATGAGAGAAACATGAACCCATTTTTCCTTTTGTTGGTTTCACTAGAAGGAATTTTTTCATTTGCAATCAAATTTTGCAACTAAAAAATATTGTTTACAACTAAAAAATAATTGCAAACAACATTTTTAAATTGCAAAATTTGATTGCGAATGATAGTTTTCTTATAGTGTTTTCTTGCTCACCAAATATTAAGCACTGTGGGATCACATATTGAGATGGAAAGGATTTTTTGTGGCTTGCATATTTAATAATTCAAGGAGATGTCAATTATGATTGGAAAAAAAATTTTAAGTTGATATTTGTGATAAAAAATTTGCTCAATTATTCAAGGATTGATTGTAAATCATGTTTTAATTGATATTGGTGAAGTTAATTGAGATGGATGTAGCCTTGAAAAGGAGTTAGAAGAATTTAAAGATTCCTTTGAACAACATGAAATTGTGGATGTATAAAATTCTGAAAAAAATTTGAATGCATTTCCATTATTTTTTCCAACGTTCAGGTTTTTTGCAATTTTTTTCAATGTTTAAGGAATGAAAATGTCTGAATTTTTAAAGAAAAAAAGAATTTTGATAACAAGCTTGTGAGAAACACCTTTGAGAACCGATGGTTATTAAATTTGTGAGAACCGACACTTTTGAAAACCAGCTGAATTTTGTTTCCCCAAAAACTGATACCCTGGCCAGTTATCTTGAACTTGAAAAACACTTGAAACAAAGTTGAAAAGCTTGTCTAAGAACCAGAACTGGCAATTCTCAGAAAAAAGTGAGAACCACCCAACAACACTAGTATGAAGCTTCACAGATATATAATAACAGTACTTCGCTGATATGCAAGTTTTATGAAATACCCACTACCAGGCTACCAAGTTAATGCCAGACCAACACTAGTTCTGAGTTCTGACTGCTCCACTACAGCCAATCAACCGATCATATATTTTCTGCTTGTCAAATGGTCAAAGATATGGCGTTCAACATCACACCAATCAGTGATCTATTGCAACTAATCCTGCAAGTTTTCATTCCTCAAAGTCAAGTTGCAACATGATCAAACTTATGCCTGAAATGTATATGTGATTACGAAAAGCTCTCTCCAACACCACTGCCCTCTACAGCACCACTGTAGACTACATTACTTGCAAAAGCCCCCCTGTTATCATGAAGAGATCATGAACATCAATTATCCATGAAATTACTTAACTCTTCACAGCAACAATTCCAAGGTAACACGACAGTGAGTACAGTCATAACCTGATGAGAGTCGCTCACAAAGTGTCAGTCAGACCATCATGAATGGGAATGACAAGCTGCCATGACTATCTACTGAGTTCATCAGTTCAGGACAGCCAACAGTGGGTGTAGACGAGTAGATCAGCCCAAAATCTAGGCAAAACCATTCTACAAAATCTACAAATTTGATGCCTTCTCTGAAGAATGGCATGCCAACCAACATTTAGCTACAAGACTAGAGTCATCATAGACTTAACAGAAACAATTACAGTTCTGACACTGGACCACGAATGAGAATTCAACCAGTCCTGATCCATTCAAATTTGAGCTATTCGTATTCTGCGAAGTGACAGTTTTGCTCATCCAATGAATGCAGAACATTTAATAACTCACCCACCTGCCTTTTTCATTCACTATCTCTCCTGCAAGCTCAAAGAAGGCCAATGCAAAGGCAGCAGCTTCTAAGGGGTGCCTAGGATGTACAGCCACAAATCCAGCCATCACAGCTGTAACAGCATGTCCTGTTGCTGTGATTCACTGCATAACAACAACTCCATGGCTGACACCCAACTCACATTTTACCATCAGTCACTGGATCCACCGCCTCTGAAACAGCAACAAAACAATGTGCTATTCCTCAGTCCTAATGGTAGCTCCACCTGAAGGACTAGCACATGAGGCAGATTAGAGATCAAAACATCCCCAAACAAAAACTCTACTGGAATTGTGCATGGATTCCACACAATAGCTTATGCATAGATCTCTACAAGGTGGGTCACTGGGTGAATTTGAACATTCTGCAACTGGCAAGGTGGCCAGCAGCAGCATGTTGGAGAGAGCAGTGAACTCTATGATTTCTTGGATCATGTGCACCACTGGGCAAAGCTCCTGCAGCTCCAGCAGCTAACAGCATGTTAGCTATGATGTCCATCCTCACAAAATTGGTGATGCACTGGATCAAGGGCACCACTTTTCGCACTGGGAAATAAGGCTTCCAGGCCTCTGTTCCTCTGGACCCATGAAAGCTTATCTGATCTCTCATCACTTCATCTCTACAACCTTACAGATTGCACATGAACTTCAATGTTCAATCAAACCCATCAAACCTGAGAAACCATCCCAAATGGACTCAAAACCCAGGAGAGCCAACAGTGCCAAGTTCCAAGTTCAAATTAAGCCTTTACTCTCACTCAATATGGTGTCTATGGACTAATGATTATACAACCAATTTCCTGTCAATCTCCAAATCCACAGTGAACAATGTGCACTGCATTCAATGCAAAATCATAACTTGGATTTTTTCCAGGAACTTTCAACTTAGCTATTACAAACTATCAACTCTGTAGTGCAAGTTCGATGGGGCTCCTATACACTGTTAAACATGAGGAGTCTCGCCTCAAACAATCAACTATAATCCACTGCATAGCTCTGGCAAGCGTGAGTAATTTCATATAGTGCATACCAGCAAAGCGGGCAGTTATTCCATGTGTAGGTGACATCAAAACAGGTGTCTGCACTTCCACTATCTCTAACTCGCCATCCTTTACAATTGAAAAACCCAAATCACTCTCAATCCATTCTGTTGCAGGGCCTTTCACAATTCGATCGTCAATGAACCGAAGCTTGCGACCACGCTCATGATACCTAACCCTTGCGTCTTCAGGCACCAAGGAGAGTGCCATATCAAACACCTTGGCATTCAAATCCTTACCGATGGCTAATAGTTCATAGCTGCTCTTAGTGGTTGTGTCATCAGGACCGAACACATCCATTAATGCTTCTCGACTCTTGCATTTGATCCATAAGTTACTTAAACCCTTTTTCCCATACTTCGAGAGGTAAACGTCAACAAAAACCAGGTTTTCATCTGATGCAATCCATGGTTTTGAGACCACAAAATTGTTCACAAACTTATGTGGAATAACTCTCACGTTTTCTTTCTTCAATTTAGGCAGTGAAGCTACATGCAGTTGGACTGTAACTGCCTCAGCTGCTTGATTATGCAGTGCCTCCCAAAATGCTCTATACCGTCCTTGTGTTTCCTTCACGGCTTCCTTCAGCATTGAAAACCCCCACTGGCCCACATCACTCTTGGGGCCTTCAACTTGCACAGATAGGAATGCTGCAATTAGCTCTGCTGTTCGATGGACTGAAGCATCATACGATATATCTGCATCAAGGTCCCCGAATGCATAATTCACCTTACCATCGGCAAAATTACCATGGTTCATTTTTGGTATGATCACAACAGGTTTCACGGCATATGTGTTGTATTCACCCAAGTTGGGTTCTGTGTCCAAAATCTCACTTGCTTGGTTTGCAGACGTTCCCACCGTTGCTTGGCCATCAAGCTCCCCTGCCAAGGTCAGGACAGGCTTTGGGTACTCAGCAATAGCATCTTGCTCAGGATCAAACCAGCTTCCAAGCTGAATAAATCCCTGGGCCTTTCTTAATGCCACAGGTCTTGCGTCCCATGCTCCAGAACTGCAAATCCACACATCATGAAGATTCAACCTTCAACCCTAATGCAACAGCCTGACTGCCTGCAGATGATATTGCAATCCAATTGCCTGCTTACAAACCTGAAGCAATTGTCATTAAGTTCCCAAATGCATCAATGTTTTTTGTCAGGTGGGTATAGGAATTTGCTAGTATGGAGTTGCAGGATGCAAATAAACTGTGCTTGCAATATGACCTGCAAACCTGGAACTTGAAATGCACATTCAACTGCTTGATTTCTCATACCTGTGCCCAGCAAAAAAAATGTTCTCAATCTCAAAGCTGCCAGGACGGAAACCCTTCTCTTGCAATCTGCGTAGTAACCCTGGAAGACTGCCTTCAATCTTTCCAGGGGTTGTTATATCTTGTTCCGTGTTATACAGAACAACAACCCACAACCTTAGACTGAGCTGTGCCTGAATTTCTGAGACAAGACGAAAATATGACTCTGATGCCTTTCGCCCCCCTGGAGCAAAGACCAGTAGAATGTCTCTATCTCCACCTTTGATTGGCTCAAAAATCTGTGTAAAAAATCCAACAACCACATCAAGCTTTAGTCAAGCAAAGAAAACAATTTCCTCCGAACACAACCACTCAACAAGCCCTAACTTTCTCAAATTTGCTGACCTGTTAGTATTGTAAAACTCCCTCAAGCAACAAGAAGCTATAAACTGCCAGGCCAGAGGAGGGTTGCACATGCATATTGCTCCTCCACAAGAGCTCTAGTGGGATTAATACATTACTTGGATACATTATGTCCAATGTAAAGCAATGCAAGTAATGGCTGTTGGAAACAAAAGGAAATTCATCCAGTTGTGGTAGCAAAAGGAAAGTCCAAATGAAGATGATGCATTATAGCAATACATGGTGGGCTTGTTGATATATATAAAGGACCATTACAATGGTTGGATTACTCATGACGTAGGTAATTTCCATTTTCAATTAAAAATCACTTATGTTTAGTGAAAATGTGTCATTAAGTTTAGAGCTCTTTTTTCTCACTGATGCAAACCCTCTTTGGAAATGTAAGAAGGAATGTGTTGATGTCAGTAAAATGAAACCTTGACACAGTACAAGGACAGAGTTGCTTTGCTTGCCCTATTCCCTAGTTGAGACCGATCATGAGAATGGAAGCTCTCAACCCTGAAAACTCAGCAACCCCAAGAATGGGAAACATCGTGCCAGGTTTCTTCATGAGCTCAAGGGTGGCCTCCACTGCAGAGAGTGTGATCTTTGATGTTGAGTTATGGGTAAAAAAGATAGTAGAAAAGCAGAAGTCTCATCCAACCCACCCGAAAAAAATTGCACACACAAACTGTGCCCCCCACATAACAACCAACCCTTCATATACCCAAGACTCAAAACAGCTGAATCCTAAAAGCAATCCAAGTAAATTACAAATTCCAGACCTAGAGGAAGAAGAAGAAGAAGAAAACATTAGGAGGAAAACAAAACCCAAAAATGGGCACTTACATGGGACAGATGGGAGACATCGTCAGTGTCGGCTAGAACTTGCTGCTGCTCCATAGCTGCTGCTCCTTGCAAGCTGCAAAAGCTTGTGAACAGTGCAGAGCCTCCAAACTTATTATTGTCAACCCTGGTATTAGTAGGTCTGGACCTTCTTCCTGATCTTGAGCTTCTCAGTCTACCAACTTGAGGTACACTTCTCTGGGTGTTTGCAGCAAGAGGGCAGCTCTGGGTGAGGTTGAAGTGAAAGAGAGAGGGAAGAAATGATCTGGGATGATGAAACTGAAGGAGAAGAGCTTGAGCAGTACCTTGCATATTGCAGATTTGAGTGGTTATGGCCACCATGATTCACTCTCCTCAACACCCCCAACACTAGATGATGGAGGACAGACTCTAGTCCATCTTTAGGGGTCTCATTCCAATTGGCTCCTGTGATTGCCTAAGCAAATGGAGCCCTTGTACTTGTTGCATGTCGATTGAATGGAGCCAATTTTCTTGTTGTATGGATAAGCACTTTCCATTGGACCACTTTTCTCGTTGGATGGACAAGCACTTTCCATTAGAGAGCTGCAAATGGGTTGCAAAATATAGTAGCTAATTATGGTTAACAAGGAGTGTGTCACATTGTGGCCTTGCCATTTACAATTAATTAAAAACAATATCTTAAGGCAAAAGAAGAAGAATTATGCAAACTCAAATATAATTTCACCATGCAAAAATATAATCTTCAAAAAAAATTCCTCTAAATAAAAACCACAATCCTTTAAGATATTATTATAACTCTATGTCTAATCTCAAGTTTCAACACAAGGCAAAATCTCATCTTTCAAAAATCCTCATATAAAAATATATAGACCTATTATTATTATTATTACCTAGGGGCCAAAATCCATTAAGCTACTACACTCTATAATGAATCTAAACACAATATCCTTCAATCTTTCTAAGCAAAAGTGCCTAAAATTGCGTGTTTATCTTCAATTTTACTTGCAAATCATCATGTGTAAGCATCCTAAGGTTGGATTTGTGAATCTCTTCTCTCTCTAGTAGACAATTTTGAAAGTTTATGAACCTTCTTCACACAATAGGTTTTATGGAATGGTTCAAATCATATGTCAAATGTAATATTATTATGTCTTCAACAAATGATTGTTCCTTATCATAGCCAAACACCCTAGAATGTGCTTACAATTTAACTTCATGCCTAAAAACAAGAAACAATATTGATCCCATTAAATGTTTAGACATATCATGGCACTTTACTTGGGGTCCTCCTCATTTGCATTTTGCAAGATGTACAAAAAAAATTGTGGTGTTTCAAATGATGAAGGCTTAAAATAATCATAAATTAAAATTTTGGGCAAAACCAAACAATTATTTGTAGAAAACCTAATTAGTAAGTAAAAAGATTATTTGTAGAATTTAAAATACATGACAATAGAAACACCATGGCACAAGCATTATTCCCAATCCAATGGACCACTTTGAATATTGCTTTGGTTCGTTATGGCAATGAATTCTTGAAGATTACATTATAAGAAACTTCTAGATTTAAGCACACGAGAAAAGGACACCATGGCATACACATTGTTGTGAAACCCATGGAAAACATAAACCTCTTGGAAGGGGTACCTTGGCTTTTGTTGTGGCCCAATGACAACAATCCAAGGTATTGTGGATAATTTTTAAAATCCTTAGTACATGAAGATAAAAGCACCATGGCAAACACATTATTGCCAATCCCATGCAAAACATAAACCTCTTTGAAGGTTACCTTGGTTTCATTGCGGCAATGGTGATAATTTCATAGATTTTATTTACAACACAAAGCACAACTCCTTAAGCATAACTCCTTCTAGAGTGTGTACATTTGATGGTGACCCTAAATGCAATATATCTTACAAAACTAATATCACAAAAAGGAACAATAAGGTTCTCCTATTTTTGGGTTGCCAAGGTTGCTATCTTATCAATAATAGCTTCTCTTTATGAGAAGCATTTAGTAATTACACCAAACACAAAGCCACAAGTTCCTTTGCAATTTTTACAATCTAATATATTAATTCAGCAAGTCTGTCTGTCTGTTAGTTTGTCTGTGACAGTGGGCCAGCACAGGCGGGCAGGGCACGGGAGAGGTTCAGGTTCATCCACAACAAGTTCAGGCATCTAGTGGATGGATGGTGCGCCGGTGGGTGCTGAATCACTTTGGCCCAGTGTAATCCGATGGAAATCGGTGTTCAGGCATCCAGTGGATGGATGGTGCACCGGTGGGTGCTGAATCACTCTGGCCTAGTGTGATCCGATGGAAACCAGTGTTTAGCAACAATTGGAAAAATATAAAAAAACGTCGGGGCAGAGGGGGGTATGTCAGTTATTTCTTGGAATGGCTTGTTTCGCCACGTAGGAAAAGAAAATACATTCCCATCGTACCCAATAAGGCACAAACGCATGTTTTCCCGTCACTGTGGGGCGCTTCTATGAATGAATGAATGAATGAAAGATGCCCTCCGGTTATCATACCGGGTATGCACCACTCACCTAGCGGCCGCTTTTTAAAATTTTCAAACAATCGATGAAGCTATATAGCCACGGTTCCCAAATTTTCAGGGAAAAAAAAAAAAAAATCTAAGAACCAATGCGTTTTTTTACTGGTTCCTTCGTAAAACCTCTGGTTCTTCTTTTGAAAGAACCGGAACTGGTGATTCTTTGATTATGGGGAAAAAATTTCAAAGAACCGAAACCAACACTGGAACCAACCACCATTAGCAGGTTATTAGAAGGATGGTTCTTATCATTCGTTCTCATGATTCTCAAAAAATCAATGAACTAAAATATGGAACCGGCGGTTCTTTATATTTTTCCAATTTCCCATAGTCATGACTTTCTGAAATGGCAGAATGTCGTTGAGCTTTAGGGTTTCAGGGGTTGTCATCAGGGGTCATCGTTGCTTCAGTGTCGTGTCATGCCTTGCAGGCACAGGTTACCACTAGTAAGACAAAAACAACAACACAAACTAAAACCCCCACTTTTTGTTTCCTTTTCTTTCTTATATAACCACAAAACAACAATCTCTCTCACCCACTACAATTAATCAGTCCCAAAGGCCAAAAAAAAATTTGAATCAAGAATTTTGAAATGCAAAATCAATCATTAAGGTCTACCATAATGATTCCATTACATGTTTCGATTCAACCTTTACTACCAACCAATACATTTTACTTCACAAAACCAACAACCACAATTAAAATTACAAAATCTTATTATTTTTTGACAACAAATCAAACTACGTAAGCTCAAGACATGCTATACTTGACCAATAGGCTTTATATCATAGACATGATTATCAAATAAATTGGGCACACGAACCTTGAATGTTTAACTTGCTATGTTTTGTTTCTTCATGTCTTATACAATTATTGGTCATTTTTTGAAATTGCATTTCTCTAAGACAATTTCTACAAATGTTAAGAAATATTTTAGTAAAGATATTGATGTTGTCCCCAAGCTTGATTATAAACAAAATTTGACATTGAAATATTCAAGAAAAAAAAAGCAAATAATAATTTCATATGCAAAATAGTTATATCCATTCTTGCAAAATGCTCCAAATGAAGGTAGGGTGAGTTTTCTTAGTGTTGTTAGTTTCGTGTTTGGATCCCAAATGCAAATGTCTTTTCATCTATATTATACACAAAATTGTGATGAAACACAAACAAGGTAAACTATAAACCATTGGACATTATATTATTTTGAGATCTCATTAGAAACTTTGTTTTGACATATATTTAAAATGAAGTGATGTGGTCAACTTGTAGAGCCAATATTTTTGCATGTTTAAAACAAGTTGCTTCAACAAAACAAAACATTACCATCTATGATTTTTTTTATTTTTTCATTTTTTAACAATTTGTCAATTGTGACTATCCAAAGAAGGACCTTGCATTCAGTGAAATCACATTTTTAGACCTTTAAAAAATGCAAACAAAAGTTCTTACTAAACCAAAACCAAAGTGTAAATGTGGTAAAAAAAAATTGATTAAAAAAAAAAAGAAATTTGATGATTTTCTCCTTTTCATTTTGAGTTTTCGCATTTGTGTGAAATTTTGCAAAAAAAAAAAAAGATGTTACCAACTGAGACAAATAATAATAATAATAATAAATGCACAAGTAATGTGCAAAAACCCTATTTGTAAATTGTTATTACACATTGAACCATTTTTTCACTAAAAATAACTAAGAAAACCAATTTAAACGACTGCCGAATCCCACAATCCCATTGGCTTTGAAAAGAATAATCGTTAGACCTATACACAACTCTATTCTATTAAACATTGCAAATAATGATCCATTTTTACCATTTTCGATGATTTTCTAGAATTCTCACAAACCAACCAAACCTTATTAGGGTACACATTTAACTATCATAGCAGCACAAAGGTGGTTTCAGCACATGCAATTGTCCACGGAATAATTAATTAATTTGAAGGCTCTTTTGAAAGATAGAAAATTTTAAAATATTATTTAAGTTCTTTTTGAAGAAAAGTAAAAATTGAAAATTTCAGCATTTCTAAAAATAATATAAATTTGTGCCAAATTTGCCAAGGTAGTATACTATTAGTTCAAAACAACTAAATATAACAAAAATGAAAAAAACAAAAATCACCAACTTCATTGGTCATCATATTCTTTTTTCACACCTATACGTAAGCCTATTCATTTTATGTAAACTAATATTATAACCCGTGTGTGTATGTAGGCATATAAAGAAGGTTCGAAATGTAAACAAAAATTGCTACAAATCAAAAACCAAAGTGGAAATGTGAGAAAAATTTAATAAAAATTCCAATTTTAATTTTGCAAAACCTAATGATGTTTTCCCTCAAAAAGAAAAAATAAAATACGACATATTGTTCTCAATTCAATTTTTTTATATGCAAAATTTCATTATGTTCCTGATGTAATGCAGACAAATTTTTTTGGGATGTTTGTATTGCTCAGCCATGTGGGGGGGTTCATGATAGAGGATGCTAAAGATTGAGGACTATAGAGATTTTAAGAGAACCTATATTGGACATTCATGGTGTGAAGATCATGCCTTTTATTTGGGGGATTTTGCTTCTCTGTCGGGCCTTATTTAATCAAAATCTTTGGGCAAGGCCAAATGCATGAATTGCCCAAATGAAGGTGATTTGACCAAAGTAACTACAGAGCGTATTCGTGATGCATTATTTGCATCATGGTTGGAGCAACATCCTGCATGATTTGCATCCATGTAATGTGTAATTATGTTTTGTAATGCAAATTGGAATTTGAATGTGCAATGGAATGCACTTGAAAACAAATTTGCAAATTCGAATGTCATAACTGGAAATGCCATATGAAATTCACAAAATGGAATGTCAGAATTGAGAATTGCAGTTGGAATGACAAAGGAAATGCATAGATGGAATGTACAAAATGAAATGTCTATGGATTGCCACAAATTTTA
>Ga0209611_10012074_pt1 | contig 12239 bp, 8 predicted proteins | sample S1TSphgellanicum_3_FD_187693 | JGI IMG/M metagenome (GOLD analysis project Ga0209611, IMG submission 187693) | Host-associated microbial communities from peat moss isolated from Minnesota, USA - S1T2_Fc - Sphagnum magellanicum MG (SPAdes) (version 2) | ecosystem: Host-associated > Plants > Peat...
CCGGCGGACGCACGCGCGCTGGACGCGCGGCTGGACGGCTTTACGGATCGCCACGGGCTGCACGATATCGGGCCGGAGGCGCACAAGATACACCGGCTGCGCCTCCATCCTCTGCTGTTCATGCACCTGCATGACGGGCGCGATCTCAGCGACAAGGACGCGGTGCTGGTGGCGGCGCTAGGCGCCGTCGGCCTGCTGACCCTGCTTCTGGCGGCGGTCAACTATGTCAACCTGGCCACAGCCCGCGCCGGCTTGCGCGCCCGCGAAGTCGCGCTGCGCAAGGTCATGGGCGCGACCGGGGCGTCGCTGATCGCCCAATTCATGGCCGAGGCGGTGTTCACAGCGGCGCTGGGCGCGCTGTTAGGGGTGGCGCTGTGCGAACTGGCTTTGCCCTTGGTCAACGCCGCGGGCGGGCTGTCCCTGAAACTCGACTATTGGCAGGACCCGGCTCTGCCGTTCGCGATCCTGCTGACGGTCGCCGTGATCGGTCTGGGAGCCGGCGCTTATCCGGCCCTGGTTCTGTCTCGGTTCCAGCCGGCGGCCGTCCTGGCCTCGGCCAAGACGCCCGGCGGCGGTCGTGTCGGCGCCAGGGTGCGCGAGGCGCTGGTCGTACTGCAATTCGCCATCGCCATCGCCTTTACCACCGCCACCGGCGTGATCGTCGCCCAAACGGGCTACATTCGTCACGCCGATCTCGGCTTTCGCCGCGACGGCCTGATCGTCGTCGATGTCATGGACGACTCGCAGATTACAGCAGCGCAGAGGGCGAGCCTGATGACAGCCTGGCGCGCCCTGCCCGGCGTGATCGCGGCCGCCAAGAGCAATATCGCGCCCGGATTTCAGGATACGAAAAATACCGACAGCTACCATCGTCCAGGCCGGCCGGGCGACGACCCCCAACTCGCCAGCGTCGAGGTCGGACCTGATTTCTTCCAGACCTACGGCGCCCACCTGGCCGCAGGCCGCTTTCCCGACACCGCCCGCGGCGAAGACTTCATCCTGCCCAAGGTTGGCGACCCGAGCGCCAGCGCTACCCCAGGCTCCGCTCACAATGTAGTGCTGAACCGGTCGGCCATTCGAACGCTGGGCTTTTCCACGCCCCAAGCGGCGATCGGCAAGACCCTTCTGAGCGGCAAGAGCGTCCGGACGATCATCGGCGTGGTCGATGACCTGCGGTTCCTGTCGCCCCGCATTCCAGTCATGGGAACGGTCTATTACGGCGATCTCCGCGACTTCGCCAGTTCCGGCGCCGCCGTCCGGTACGCCGCCTCCAATCCCCAAACGGTCATGGATGAGATGGCCAGAACCTGGCGCAGCATCGCCCCAAACGTGCCGTTTCACGCCAAGACCATCGAGCAGAATCTGGAGCAGTTCTACGCCAAGGACGACCACCAGGGCCACCTCTTCACTATCGCCGCCATCCTCGCCGTCCTGATCGGCTGCATCGGGCTGTACGGCCTCGCCTCCTTCAACACCGCTCGCCGGGTGAAGGAGATCGGCATCCGCAAAACGCTCGGCGCCTCCACAACCGACATCCTGAAGCTCCTGGTCGGCCAGTTCCTCCGGCCCGTGGTGATCGCCAACCTGTTCGCCTGGCCTTTGGCCTGGTGGGCGATGAACGGCTACCTCTCGGGCTTCGACCAGCGCATCAGCTTGAGCCCCGCCTACTTCCTGGCCGCCACAGCCCTGACGCTGCTGATCGCGGCGGCCACCGTCGCGGGGCAGGCTTACGCGGTCGCGCGGGCTGAACCGGCTAGGGCGCTGCGGCATGAGTAACAGTCAGCATTTCCCTTTCTATTCCGCTCATCCCGGCCTTCGCCGGATGAGCGGGGTTATGGAAGGGAGCCGACCGTCGCAACAGGTGACGGCGGCGGGCGGAATGGGTTAGTACCTCAACATAGTGATTTGAGACGTAGCCCTCTCTACCCCGTTTCCCCCGGACTTGTTCCGGGGGCCCATGCCGCGAAGCTTGACGCCCATGTGACGCCTCTAACGTCGCGCCATGGATGCCCGGAACAAGTCCGGGCAAGGCGGAAAATGGGGGATAGAAAATAGCGAGTAGACGAGTGGCGAAGAGCCTTTCGAACCAAAAAGAAAGATCGGGACAAACGGATGGCCGATGAGATGAACCTGCCCAAGGGCGCGCTGATGGCCGGCAAGCGCGGCGTGGTGATGGGGGTGGCCAACGCCAACTCAATCGCCTGGGGCATCGCCAGCCAACTGGCGGCGCAAGGGGCCGAGATGGCCTTCACCTATCTGGAGGGCATGGAGCGCCGGGTGGCGCCTTTGGCCGAAAGCATCGGCGTCAAGGTACTCGTGCCGGCCGAAGTGACGGACGACGTCAGCATGGACGCCGCCTTTCGCACCATCGAAAAGGAGTTCGGGACCATCGACTTCCTGGTTCACGCCATCGCGTTCTCGGACAAAAATGAGCTGAAGGGCTCGTTTGTGGAGAACACCACGCGGGCCAACTTCCTGCGCTCGATGGACATTTCGGCCTTTTCCTGGGTGGATGCGGCGCGGCGGGCGGCCAAGCTGATGCCCCATGGCGGCTCTATGATCACCCTGACCTATCTGGGGTCGGAGCGCACGATCCCGAACTATAACGTCATGGGCGTGTGCAAGGCGGCGCTCGAAGCGGCCACGCGCTATATCGCCCGCGACCTCGGGCCGTCGAAAATCCGCGTCAATGCCATTTCGGCCGGGCCGGTGCGCACCCTGTCGCTGGCCGGCATTTCAGGGGGGCGCAGCATGATCGCCCAGGGGCGCGCCTGGTCGGCGTTGAAGGAAGACACCTCTGTCGAAGGGGTCGCCGGCTGCGCGCTGTGGCTACTGTCCGACCTCGGCCGCTCGACCACGGGCGAGACCATCCACGTCGACGCCGGCTTCCATATGATTGGGCTGCCGGATGAGGAGGCGGGCTGAACCTTTTGATCCCTTCCCCCATGGTAGGGGGAAGGGATCTGTTCCCCTTAATACCGGTAATGATCCGGCTTGAACGGGCCCTGCTCCGGCACGCCGATGTAGGCGGCCTGGTCGGGCTTTAGCACCGTCAGGTGGGCGCCGAGCTTGGCCAGGTGGAGCATGGCGACCTTTTCGTCGAGATGCTTGGGCAGGGTGTAGACCTTGGTCTCATAGGCCTTGGCGTTGGTCCAAAGCTCGATCTGGGCCAGGGTCTGGTTCGTGAACGAGGCCGACATCACAAAGCTGGGGTGGCCCGTGGCGTTGCCGAGGTTCACCAGGCGCCCTTCGGAGAGCAGGATGATCTTCTTGCCGTCCGGGAATTCCACGTGGTGGACCTGGGGCTTGATCTCATCCCACTTGAAGTTCTTTAGCCCTGCGACCTGGATCTCGCTGTCGAAGTGGCCGATGTTGCAGACGATGGCGTTGTTCTTCATCGCCCGCATATTGTCGACCGTGATCACGTCCTTGTTGCCCGTGGCGGTGACAAAGATGTCGGCGTGGCCGGCGACGCTTTCCAGCGTCTGGACCTGATAGCCTTCCATGGCCGCTTGCAGGGCGCAGATGGGGTCGATCTCGGTGACGATCACCCGCGCCCCGCCCTGGCGCAGCGAGGCGGCCGAGCCCTTGCCCACGTCGCCATAACCGCAGACCACGGCCACCTTGCCGGCCAGCATCACGTCGGTGCCCCGGCGGATCGCGTCGACCAGGCTTTCGCGGCAGCCATAGAGGTTATCGAACTTGGACTTGGTGACGCTGTCGTTGACGTTGATCGCCGGGAAGGGCAGCTCGCCCCGCTCCGACATCTGATACAGACGGTGGACGCCCGTGGTGGTCTCTTCCGACACGCCCTTGATGGCGTCGCGGATGGCGGAATAGAAGCCCGGCTTCTCCTTGATGTAGCGCTTCATCACCGCGAAGAGGGCTTCTTCCTCTTCATTCTGCGGATTGGCGAGCACCGAGATATCGGCCTCGGCCTTGGGCCCCAGCACGCAGAGCAGGGTGGCGTCGCCGCCGTCGTCCAGGATCAGGTTCGGATAGCCGCCGTCGGACCATTCGAAAATCTTGTGGGCGTAGTCCCAGTACTCTTCCAGGGTCTCGCCCTTGGTGGCGAACACCGGCGTGCCCTTCACCGCGATGGCGGCGGCGGCGTGATCCTGGGTGGAGAAGATGTTGCAAGACGCCCAGCGCACATCGGCGCCCAGGGCCTGCAGGGTCTCGATCAAGACCGCGGTCTGGATCGTCATGTGCAGAGACCCGGCGACCCGGGCGCCCTTCAGCGGCTGATCCTTGCCGAACTCTTCGCGGAGCGCCATCAGGCCGGGCATCTCCGTCTCGGCGATCTCGATCTCCTTACGGCCCCAGTCCGCGAGCGAGATATCCCTGACGATGTAGTCGGCCATGGTCGGCTCCTTATAGCGCTTCAAGCGCCGCGACCTATAGCGGCGTCGGCTCATAAGGGCAATAAGAGATAAAGATATCCTTATATGAGCTCCTAGTTCCTCCGCTCATCCCGGCGAAGGCGCGATAGGCGCTAAAAATAGCCCCAAGCGCCCCTCTCTTCCGTGTCGCCCGGACTTGTTCCGGGCATCCATGGCGCGACGTTTCAACCGCCAAATGGCTATCAGATCTGCTGCGCCCGCATGCCTGGGACCACGGCGCTAGGTTTGAAAACCATGTGACGGTTGACCGGTCGCGCCATGGGTCCCCGGAACAAGTCCGGGGAATGCGGTATTGGGGGGAGTGACCTTGAGCAACCACAACGCCGTTGACCGCGGCGGGGCGGCGCCTTAGATGTCCGCCCTCGCACGATTTGGGGCGGCGCAAGCCGGCTCAGGCGCGCGCCCAGGTGGCGGAATTGGTAGACGCGCTGGTTTCAGGTACCAGTGGTTAATAGCCGTGGAGGTTCGAGTCCTCTCCTGGGCACCAACATTTAGAGATGGACGCGGCAGTTGAGTTCGCGTCGCCGCGATCAGCCTCGCGGAGGCGAGGCGCCGGATCGCGATGAAAAAAGCAAGATGACCACCTTTCTTCATCACGGCGACCTTCCGGACGACCTGGACTTAGGGCCGGTCGTGGCGGTGGACTCTGAGGCCATGGGCCTGCGCTTCCGGCGCGACGATCTGACCGTGGTGCAATTGTCGGCCGGCGACGGCGACGCTCATGTGGTTCAGCTGAGCCGTCCGGGCTACGACGCGCCCAATCTCAAGCGCCTCTTGGCCGATCCCGCGGTCTTGAAGATTTTCCACTATGGCCGCTTCGATATCGCCATGTTCGCGCTGCATCTCGGTGTGATCACAGCGCCGGTCTATTGCACCAAAATCGCGTCTAAACTCGCGCGCACCTATACGGATCGCCACGGCTTGAAAGACGTCGTGCGCGAGCTTCTTGGCGTAGACATCTCCAAGGCCCAGCAAAGTTCCGACTGGGGCGCGGAAACCCTTTCGCCCGAACAACAGGCCTATGCGGCCTCAGACGTCTTGAACCTGCACGCCTTAAAGAGGAAGCTGGACGTGATGCTCGAGCGGGAGGGACGGATGACCTATGCGAAGGCGTGCTTCGACTTTCTGCCCTGGCGCGCCCAGCTCGACATCGCCGGCTGGGACGATGTCGATATCTTCGCCCACAGCTAAGGCCGGAACGTAACCGTGAACGTCCGTCCCGCCGCCAATCAAATCGCAGGCGTGCTCGCGCCGGCCGAAGAGGTCGCCCGGCGGGCCGAAGCCTTGGCGCGCTGGCGCAAGCGCTCCGAACAGGTGCATTTCTTTCGCCGCGCCCTGCCGACGACCATGGTGGCGCTCGGCGTCATCTGTGTGGGCTGGATCGGCGTGCGGGGGATCATCGCCCATTTCCGCGAGGCGCCCGACGTCGCCACCATCCACATGCTTCACCCGATGTACTATGGACGCAGCGACGACGGGCAACCCTATAAGATGGGCGCGAGCTTGGCGGTGCGCGATGCGGTCGATCCTGATCGCATCTCCCTCACAGAGCCCAGCTACAGCCAGACCACCGCCGCGCCAGCGCCTGAAGTGGTGACCGCAGATCGCGGCGTATATAACGACAAAACCAAGCTCTTGGACCTCTACGGCCACGTTCGCGCCACAGATGGCAAAGACAACCATTTCGAGAGCGAATTCGCCCACGTGGACATGAATAAGAGCGATGTGAGCGGCAGGGTCCCCATGTACGCCTATGGCCCGTCGGGCACGCTGCGCGCCCAGTCCTATATGATCCTGAACAAGGGTCAGCACATGTTCTTTATCGGCAATGTGCATTCGCACCTCATAATGACCTCCTCCAATTCGAGCGGCGCCAAGCCCGCCGCGCCCAAGCCCGCACCGACCAAGCCCGCACCGACCAAGCAAGGATCCGTTCGATGAAATCTTTGGCCCGCGAAAGCGCCGGAGCCGCCGCGATCATCACCCTGGTCTTGTCGGCAGCTCTTTTAACCCAGGGCGCCGCGGCCCAGGCACCGCTGCCGGCTGCGCCTCCCCCTCCCGCGGCTGCAGCCCCGGCGGCGACGTCGCCCGTGGCCGGAGGGGGCTCTAAGAGCCCTATCGATGTCACGTCGGAAAACCTGGAGGTTATCCAACCTCAGCATCTACGTATCTATTCGGGGAACGTCGAAGTCCTGCAAGACGACACCCGCATCCGCTCGCCCAAGATCTTCATCTATACCAAAGAAAAGCCGACAAACGGCGCCGCCAAGGCCGCCCCGTCGACAGCCGGCGATAACGACAGCACCATAGATCACATTGATGCCGAAGGACCGGTCTATTACGTGACCCCGACCCAGAATGCTCGTGGCGATCACGGTCACTACGACGGCAACGCCAACACCATCACGCTCGACGGCAATGTCGTGCTGGCCCAGGGCAAGAGCGTCGGCAAGGGCGACCATCTGATCATCAACCGCACGACCGGCATCTACAACCTCACCTCAGACAACCCCAAGACGGCCACCGGGCGGATTCGAACCATCCTGTATCCCCAGCAGCAGACCCCCGCCGCTCCCGCCAAGCCCGCCGGCAAGCCCTCATGAGCTTAGGTCTTCCCGATCTCCGTCGCCGGCCGCCGCCGGTTGAAACCATTCAGCCGCTGAACAAGCGCACAGACATCGCCGGCCAGACCCTGTCTGAGCCGGTTAAGCAGGGGCTGTTCGTTGATCGCGTCGGCAAGTCGTTCAAGGGCCGCGCGGTGGTCAAGAGCGTCTCCTTGCGGCTAGGTCGCGGCGAGGTCGCGGGCTTGCTCGGCCCCAACGGCGCCGGCAAGACCACCTGTTTCTACATGGTGACCGGCCTGGTCGCCGCCGACTACGGCGCCATCTATCTGGACGGCGAGGACATCACCGCCCAGCCCATGTATCAGCGCGCCCGTCTGGGCGTCGGCTATCTGCCCCAGGAAACCTCGATCTTTCGCGGCATGACGGTCGAGCAGAACGTCATGGCCGTGGTGGAGATGCGCGAAAAGGACGACCGCGTCGCTCAAGAGACGGTGGATCGCCTACTGGACGAGCTGCGCATCTCGCACCTGCGGAAATCCCCGGCCGTGTCGCTGTCGGGCGGTGAACGCCGTCGCTGCGAGATCGCCCGGGCGCTGGCTAGCGAACCCGCCTTCATGCTGCTCGACGAACCCTTCGCCGGCATCGACCCGCTCGCCATCACCGACATCCGCGAGGTGATCGCCTACCTGCGCGATCAGGGCATCGGCGTGCTGATCACCGATCACAACGTGCGCGAAACGCTCGACATCATCGACCGCGCCTCGATCATCCACGCGGGCGAAGTGCTGTTCGAGGGCGCGCCTGCGGAGATCCTGGCCGATCCGGAAGTGCGGCGGGTGTATCTGGGCGACCGGTTCGGGTAGGGCGTCGAGGCGCGCCCTTGACGTTGTGCGTCTCGAAGCCCGCCATTCAAACGCCACGTGACGGCGCCCAGCCGGATAAGCTAAGGCTCACCCTATGACAGAGCCGCCTCTCGCCACCTTCGGCTATACTGACGTCCCGCCTTCAGAAAAGGCCGGCCTTGTGCGCGGCGTGTTCGATTCGGTGGCCTCGCGCTACGATCTGATGAACGACCTGATGTCCGTTGGCGTGCATCGGGTGTGGAAGGACATGACGGCGGCGCGCCTCAACCCTCAGCCTGGCGAACGGATCATCGATTGCGCGGGCGGGACGGGCGACATCGCGGGCCGCCTGGCCAAGCTGGCGCGGGCGGCCAAGCGCCGGCGCGGCGGGCCGGACGCCGAAATCTTGGTGGTAGACTATAACGCCGAAATGATCGGCGTCGGCCGAGAGCGCACGACCGCGCCCGAGATCGCCTGGTCCGTCGGCGACGCCCAAGCCCTGCCCCTGCCCGACGCCTGCGCCGACGCCTATGTGATCGCGTTCGGCATCCGCAACGTCACCGATATCTCGGTAGCGCTGCGTGAAGCGCGCCGTGTGCTGAAGCCTGGCGGACGGTTCCTGTGCCTGGAGTTCTCCCAGCCCCCGGCCAAGCTGCTGCGCAGCCTGTACGACGCCTATTCGTTCAACCTGATCCCCCAGGTCGGCGAGATGGTGGCCGGCGACCGCAGCTCCTACCAGTATCTGGTGGAGAGCATCCGCCGCTTCCCGAGCCAAGACGCCTTCGCCGACATGATCGCGGCCGCCGGCTTCTCCCGCGCCGGCTACACCAACTTTTCCGGCGGCGTGACGGCTCTGCACCACGGCTGGGCGGTCTAGGGCCGCCTGCGCGTATGCCCAACCCCGTCTCCTCCGCATTACGCCTGGTGGCCGCCGGATGGGTGCTGGCCCATTACGACGCCCTGACGCCGCGCGAGGTCGCGCCCCTGCTGCCAGGGCCGATCCGCTTCGGCGGCGCGGTGCTGCGGGTTTTGGCCGGCGGTATGGGGCGAAAGGGTCGGCCCGGGGAACGGCTGGCCCAGGCGTTCGAGCGGATGGGGCCGGCGACCATCAAGCTCGGCCAGCTTCTCTCCACCCGCGCCGATATCTTCGGCGCCCAGTTCGCCGACGATCTCAGCCGTCTGAAGGACCGCCTGCCGCCCTTCCCGCTCGATGTCGCCAAGCGCGAGATCGAAACCGCGCTGGGCCGACCCCTGGCGAGCATGTTTCTAAGCCTCGACCCGCCCATCGCCGCCGCCTCCATCGCCCAGGCCCACCCCGCGCTGCTGCTGGACGGGCGTAAGGTCGCCGTAAAGGTGCTGCGGCCCGGCATTGAGCGCCGCATCGCCAAGGACGTCGCCGCCATGGCCCTAGGGGCTTTGATCGTCGAGCGATTGGCGCCCCAACTGTCGCGGCTGGAGCCCCGCCTCTTCACCCACACGGTCTCGCGCTCGCTAGAGCTGGAGACGGACCTGCGCCTGGAAGCCGCCGCCGCCAGCGAAATGGGCGAGGTGATGGCGCTGGACGCCTATATGCAGGCGCCCAAGGTGGTGTGGGAGGGTGTGGGCAAGCGGGTGCTGACGCTGGAATGGGTGCGGGGCGAGCCGCTCTCGGCGGCGACCAGCCTGGGCTTGCCCGGTCTCGACCGCCCGACGCTCGCCAACAACGTCATCCGCGCCTTCCTGACCCAAGCGCTCGACCACGGCGTGTTCCATGCCGATCTGCACGAGGGCAACCTGTTCGTCGAGGCGCCCGCCAGCCTGTTCGCGGTCGATTTCGGCATCGTCGGGCGGCTGGAGCCCAAGGCGCGGCGATTCCTGGCGGAAATCCTCTGGGGCTTTATCCGGCGCGACTATCGCCGGGTGGCGGAGGTGCATTTCGAGGCCGGCTATGTGCCGCCCGTCCATGATGTCGCCGCCTTCGCCCAGGCGCTGCGGGCGGTCGGGGAGCCGATCTTTGGCCGCAAAGCGGGCGATGTCTCCATGGGGCGGCTGCTCGGTCAACTGTTCGAGATCACCGCCTTATTTGACATGCACCTGCGCCCCGAATTGGTGCTGTTGCAAAAGACCATGGTGACGGTGGAAGGCGTGGCCCGCCGGATCGACCCCGAGAACGACATCTGGGCCGCCGCCAAGCCGGTGGTCGAGCGCTGGATCGCCCGCGAACTCTCCCCCATACGCCGCTTCCGCGACCTCGCCGACCAGGGCGTCCGCGCCGTCGAAGGCCTTGCCCGCTGGGCGGAAACGCCGGCCGCGCCGCCGGCTGTAATCGTTGCGCGAAAGGCGTCTAACGTGGCTTGGATTGCGCTGGCGGCAGGCGCCGTCGGGATCGCGGCGGCGGTCTACGATCTGGCGACGCGCTAGCTGCTTTCCCATCGGCGCTAACGACGCCCTCTCTTTTCCGCCTTGCCCGGACTTGTTCCGGGCATCCATGGCGCGACGTTTCAACCGCCAAATGGGCGTCCGGCCTATCGACCTGGCCCGAGGCGCGTTCCGGAGGAGCGCAAATCTGACAGCCATTCGGCAGCTGATATGTCGCGCCATGGGCCCCCGGAACAAGTCCGGGGGAAACGAAAGAAGGGCGGGAACGTCAAAACCCGTACCTCACCGTCCCCACCACCTGTAGCGGCGGGATAAACTCCTGGCTGGTCTGGCCTGTGCCGTAGGGGTCGGTGTAGCGGGAGTTGACGCCAGCCACGTTGAACAGATTGGTGGCGGCGATAGATAGGCGCAGCGGGCTGTTGCTGCGCGCATATTCCAGGTTCAGGTTCACAACCCCATAGGCCGGCACACGATCCAGCGAGGGCACGTTGAAGATGCGCGCCCATTCCGAGCCCCGGTAGACGTACTCCACCCGGGGCGTCAGAGCGCCGCCCGGCGCATCGAAGGTGTAGGAGGCATTGAGCGAGCCCGACAGCTTGGGCATGGCCGGCGGCGTCTTGCCCTTGAGCTGCTCGGCCCCCGCCTCTACCGCCGCCGCGCAGGCAGCGCCCGCGGGTGCATAGAGGATGTAGGGATCGGCGAAGCAGGGATAGCCGGCGGTGGTCTCGATCCCGCCGACTACTGTGGAGTTCAGCGTCTTGTAGCTGCTCTCAACCTGGCCGTTCTCCACTGCGAGGCTGGCGTTCAGGCGCAAACGACGATCCGGCGCCGTGTAGAAGGCCTCGCCTTCCAGGCCGTAGGTGTGGACGGAAGGGATGTTGGACATCCCCTCGTCGAAGGGCACGGGATCGGTCTCAATGTACTGCATGTTGCGGTAGAGGTCGTAGTAGGTCGCCAGGTTCAGCTTCAGAGTCCGACCGAACAGCTCGTTCTTGGTCCCCAGCTCAAAGGCGGTGTTGGTCTCGGGCGCGAAGGTGACCGGCACGACGTCCTGGCCATAGGTTCCGTTCACGCCGCCGGGCTTATAGCCACGCGCCACGCTGCCGTAGACCAGGGTTCGCCCGGTCGCGTCGTAGTCCAGCTCGACCCGCCCCGTCGGCTGGCTATCGCTATAACCGTGGCTGACCCGGTCGATCCCGTTGGCAGAGAAGTTCAAGGCGTCGAGGCTATAGGCGTCGTAGTTGATCCGGGCCCCGACCGTCAGCCGCAGGGCGGGCGTGATGTGATAGGTCGCCTGGCCAAAGCCGGAAGCGGAGCGGCGCGAGACGTCGGTCTGATTGCCATAGGGAAGATTGGCTGGCGGGTCGGTCTCGATATTGGCCGCGACCGTCGTGTCGGGGTTAGGCGTCGATCCTTCGAACTCAGCGACGAACTGTTTGCTGGTCTGGTTCAGGAAGAAGGCGCCCACGGTCCATTCCAGCCGCGCGCCGGGCTTGGACAGCAGGTCGATTTCTTGGGTATAGTTGGCGAGCTTGGTGTTCCAGGCGGCCACATCGTCATAGGCGCCAATGAGCGCAAACGCGCTCCGGGAACTGTCCTCCCGCTGCACCTGATCCAGCCCCTGATAGGCGGTGACCGATTTGATGATCGCCCATGGGGCGTCCCACTCCAGGTTCAGGTGATAGAGCTGGGTGTCCAGGCGGAAATGGGCCGGATAATCCTGATCAACCACCCGCGGGTCGGGATCGGGATCCTTGATGTTCTTCTGCTCGGCGCCGTTCTGGTCGGCGTAATACCATTGGCCCGTCAAAGTCGCCGAAAAGGTCGGGGTCGGCCGCCACAGGGCGGCGATCTTGCCGCCGACATCATGGGCGTCGTCGAGGCGGAAACCGGGGATGGCCACGTCGGTCGCGAACCCCTCGTGGTCGTATTTCTGGATCGAGGCGCGCACCGCCAAGTCATCGCCCACAGGAACATTGACCGCCGCTCGCTCGCGAAACAGGTCATAAGTTCCGGCGCTGACGTCCCCTAACCCCTCAAACCGGTTCAGGACCGGCTGTTGGGTGACGATG
>Ga0209611_10012075_pt1 | contig 12238 bp, 10 predicted proteins | sample S1TSphgellanicum_3_FD_187693 | JGI IMG/M metagenome (GOLD analysis project Ga0209611, IMG submission 187693) | Host-associated microbial communities from peat moss isolated from Minnesota, USA - S1T2_Fc - Sphagnum magellanicum MG (SPAdes) (version 2) | ecosystem: Host-associated > Plants > Peat...
TCAAAGGATGAAATGTATTTGTTGACTTTATACTCTTTGTCATTTGCGACTAGTTTTCACATGCGACTTGTTTTAGGCGACTAAAAGGATTTTAGTTGCAAAATGTCTCTTGCGACTAAAATTTAGTCGCAAAGAGTAGTCGAAAATACATGTTTTTCTTCTAGTGTGCTTACACCTACCTACACTTATGTTATTTAGTAGGTACCCACTAGCCTATAATTAATAGATTTAGCCTAGGCATACTAAGTGGGTAGCTTAACCTATTAAATAGGTCTAAGCTTAAGTTACCTACCTAATACTAAGTTAGGCTACCTACCTACCTAAGCTACCTAGTTAGGTATGTACCCTAGGTTAGGCTACGTACCTATTTAATAAGCCTAGGTGGCATGTAGGTTAAGCTACCTACCTTGTAGACTTAAGTGGCTTAAACTAGGTTACATACATACCTAGAAGCTTAAGTGGCCTAAGTTAAGCTACCTACCTTATAAGCCTACGTGGCTTATGTTATGTACATAATTACCAAATAAACCTTGATAACCTAGGTTATGCTACCTTATACCTAATAGGCCTAGGTGGTTTAAGTTACTTATTTAGCTAGTAGGATAGGCTACTTGCTTACTAGGCTTAGGTGGCCTATGTTATATACCAAGTAGGCCTAACACACATACCTATAGTAGGCCTAGGTATCAAGCTACCTACGTGGCTAATAGGTCTACTTAGTAAGCCTAGGTCATTTAGGATATTTATTTAAAAAGTTTACACTACCTAGTTATAGGCTATTTAGTAATCCTAGGCTATGTCCTAGGTAACCTACTAGGTAGGTCTAGGCTAGGCTATTAATTAGGTTATTACTTAACAAATAGCCTACTAGTCTATTAATTAGGTTATTACTTAACAAATAGCCTACTAGTCTATTAATTATGTTAGGCTAGATAAGTAGTTTAGGCCTAACTTAAGTTACTAGTTATGTTAAATTAAGTAGGTAGCTTAGGCTTAACAAGTGGGCTAAATCATTAAATGAGTATGGTTCATTTGATTAATTGTCAAATCATAATGGTAAATTTAATTAAAGGTCAAATCGAAATAGTTAATTTGACTAAACCCTATCCATTCAATCTAGCCGATTTGATTAAGCCATGGCCATTTTGATGGTCATTTTTCCATTTTGACCAGGTCTTTGGCTTGACACTTGGTCAAAAAAATCACTTTAGTCAAATGTACTAATCAAATATAATATGTGTTTTTCATGCCCCAAACCTTTAGTCAAAATGAACATACCCTTTGGTCAATGTGGACATTTCAATCAAGTTGACCTTTTAAATAGTCATGTTTTCTTATAATGTTTGGTTACATGTTAAATTTAGGTTTTAAATATTTTATGTGGTGTGATTTTAATTACACATTTCATGAATGATTTTTGGGTTTTATTTACAATCACATGTGTTAATGATTTTTGTGTCTTATTGTGTTTCTAATTGCACATTAAATTATTTGTGCATTATCATTCATTTGTATAGATGGACATTCATTACTTATGACTATGATTATCCTATGGTTCAAAACACAAGCACAACTTTAAGAACAAATGGTGAAAATTATAGGAGTTGATTCACCATTTGGCAACTTTGTTTTTTTTTAAGTTTCTTCAATTTCCTATGATGGTTATTAAGGATGGTCTTGTAAATAGACTTACCAATGAAGCAAGTTTCTCCTCTAGTGAAAGGGGAAAAAGTTTGTTTTAAGCATCAACGATGTTGTGAAAAATACAAGGTGTTTATTTTGAAGGTAAGTCGATGAAAATGTGTGAAAGTTGAGAAATTGGGAAATCTTCATATAAGTGTTTTTAAGCAGATTTGGTTGATTGTAAGGAAGCTTTTAAACTATCACTTAAGCAATTTCAAAGGATTTTGCACTACATTATTGCAACAAAATCCACATTGGGAAATACAATAGTTTTCATTAAATTCAAGTGTTATGTGAAGTTAAATATGAACATTGTGATAGATGTGATGTCATTGTATGATCAATTTGTTGTGTATTGAAATTGTGATTTCTTTTACTTTTTAAATTTATTTAATGTTCATGCATCATGATATAGTGAAATATATCTTTTGCCAATATAAAGTTATTATGTGAAACTACATATTCATGAGGCTTAAAAATTTCTAAAGAAGGTGTAATGTCCGATAAACCAAGCCATGTTGTATTCCATCCGTCCATTAATGCAAAAGAACCTTCACTTTCTATGCCTTTTGTAGTTGTATGGTATCCACTATCGTTTTCTTTAATTTTTTCTATTTTTTCCAATTTGCAATAGTTTTGTTTTTTCTTAGTTTTTGTTCATGGAACATTTTTTTTGGGTGATCTTGCTGTTGGTAGTGACATTTACATCCACTACATTCATTACTATAGTGATTATTTTGACATTAACTATCGATTTTCCATTTGTATTTGATGCATTTTTGCCTTGGAGCATCTCTACAAATTTTGAACAATTTGTCATCTTGTGTCCATTCAAATCACATATAGGACATGCATATGATATAGTCTTTTGAATTTTTTGATTATGAGTAGTAGCCTTTTTCATTTCTAGAATTGACTCCTCTTTCTTCTTCATTCTACATGTGTTTATATTGTGATTATCTCTACCATAGTTTGTGTAGTACTTGCCAATCTTTCTTGGTTCTGTTTGTGGTTTTGGTGTTGTTGTAGCTTTGTTCATCTATGGTTCTAATAATGCACTTTTGGTGTTTGTAATTGTCATTCCTTTCTCATATAATAGAGCTGCCTCCTTATGCTATAGTAACATATTTCATTATAGAACTTGTAACTTGTAGGTTGTAACAGGATGTCACATGTATTGTTACTATGGTTGTACAAATGCATGGTTCTATGAATTGAAAGGTGGATGGGACAAATTTTAAGGACATGAAAACTTCCCCTTTAGAAAGAATTTTTTTCTTCTTACAAGGAGTTAGTAGATTTGTTCTCAACATATGCACATGTTACAATTCTTTTAAATAACATAAACACTGATTATGTATGATGAAATGAAGTCAAATTTCAACTTCAAAGTTCTATCACCATTATCCCAATACTAAACAAAGAAGTTTAAATAGCTTGAGTTGCTTCACAAGGCCTTGACCATTGGAACAAAAACTTGGACTAATTTGGAGGTAATCCGAAATCATCATTTAATTTCTTTTCATTCATGTTCAAATGTTATTCAAGTAGTTTTCTGTAAATTATAATCAATTATTCATTTTCATTTCTAAATATCTATTTACATTCTAATAATTCAAGTTGTATTGTGTTGATGTTAAATTTCAAATTGTGTATGTTGGTAAAACTAATCAGAAGCCATTTCAATGTCAACATGATGTTTGTACAAATCCTTAATGTGTTCATTATCAATTTTCCAAGTGTGGCCTTTTGGAAAATATTGTAAAAATTATAATTTTTCAAACCTAAGGCTATTTTTAAACTCCTTAGATTATTGCAAATTTTGTGTGTCTCCTAGTTGAGTCATAATTCAACAATGTGTATGTAGTTTATGTACCACCCATGTTAAGAAAGTTGGGTTTTTAGTTATGAAGTTTTGTATATTTGCATATAAGATTAAATCAAAGAATAAATTTTAAAAATTAAAAAGTAAAAAAAATTCATTGAAGATGTTATGTTCAAATCAAACAAGTTTAACATCTTTAAAGCTTGTTAAGCTTCTAAACCAATGTGATTGTTTAAGAGTAGGGTGCTAGGCTAAAGTCACAAAAAGGTATCCCAAAATTAGTCATCAACCTATGAAACATTTTAAATTTGAATGTTTTTAATAAAAATTCAGATCCATAGGTAATTTTGGTTCCAAGATGACTCAATTAGGCTTGAGATCAAGGGTGAAAACACATTTGAATTACACCAAGGATGACAAATGACATGACTGCCAATAAGGAATGGTGAAATGGCAATGGGGAATGGTGGGCACATTAGAAAGACATCCGAGAAACATTAGGGATGCTAGTTGAACATGAATTGTTTTTTGCAACAAGGGGCATTAAGGAGGTTGAGGGTGCCAATTATGATATTAGAAGATGCTAGGGGCACAAAAAAATATGTTCGGGGCACTGGGGTTGAAAAGGTTCTTTTATTTTATATTTTTTAAACCTTGAAATGGCACTTGGGTGGAAAGGAAAAATAATCTTTTTTGCATGATGGGGGTTTTGGGAAGGACGTGGAGTAAGGTTGTCACAATGTTCAAGCATCTATTAGGATGCAACACATTCGTTTGGATGGTGACATTACCCAATGTCATGTCAAAATAGAGTCAACCTAAGTCAAAGTGAGGTTGGGTTGTTCTAGGAAAAATTAAAAGTGATTGAAAATCATGTCATTCAGTCACCTTAAACCTTATGATGACTGAAGCAACTTTTGGTCACTACAAGATTGTGGCAATTAGAAATTGTTTTCTATTGTCACAGTCTTGTGGCAATTGAAAATTTTGTGGTTGATGACGAAAAAAACATTTCAAGCGATGATTGAAATTTTTTCAAACAATGATCAAAGTGTTTGGGCAATAACTAAAGAATTTCAATTGCTATATTAATGGTGGAGATTGAACCATCATCCGTTAAACGAATGAAATTTTGGGGTAAGGATCACATTTTTTGTGTGTAGTGTTGGAAAATTCTTGTTGACAAAATTTAATTGCAAATTTTCAGTTGCCAGATTTTGCAACTAAATGTTTCAAACATTACGCAGAAATTTTGGGCGATGTCTAAAATCTTTTTGGGTAATGACTCAAATTTTTCAGTCCTTGGATCAATGGTGGAAATTGAACCATTGTTGATTGAAAGACTGAATTTTTTTTAATAGTGCCCAAATGTTTTCTAAAGGTGATTGAAAAATGTTTCAAACAATGATTGAAAATTTTCAATCAGCCACAAAGATGACCAAATTTTTTTTGGTTGCCCAATTCAATTCAATGACAAAATAATTGAACAACCAAAAATTTTCAATGGCTAGAACCAGTTTGACCAGGAAATTTTCATCATGAAAAGAAAATAGTTGACATCTGTCTGGATGAATGAAATTGACATGTTCAAATGAATGCCAACATAATGATGAACATTAATTGAGCACATCCCGTCATTTTTGACAACCCTAACATGGAGCAACACTCGAAAACACATTTGGGAAAGAGGTTGAAAGATGTTGGAAATGCCAAAAAAAAAGAAAAAGAGGTGGTCTTTAGTGCAATAGGGGCATTAAAAAACACATTGAAAACAATGGGGGTGTTAGGTAGGATGAGGAGGGAAATCAGAGTGTGTAAAAAATGTTAATGTTTTCAGTAGGTGAAGATTGGATTTTATGGTCAAAATGAATGGAAGAGAAAATTATTCACGAATTATACGATCATGAATTACAAATGTCTAGCAATTAATTTTTTTTCCAATTCATTTGACTTTCAGTAATTTGAGCCCAAATTATGTATGCCTAAGTTATATATGCCTATATGGTAGGACCAATGTGCAGAACACACGTTGTTGGTTCACGTGATGTTTCTAAGTGCACATTATTAAACTAATGAGCTTTTTTTTCTTTTTTTTTGATTTGTAGTCCAATGTTTTAGGATAGATAGGTTGGTCATCCAACACTTGGTATATTAGAGAAGCCCAAATTTATGAAGATTCCTTCCTTGCCTTGGAGGAGTTGTTGTAACCCTTTACTTGGTGCATCCAACATAACAAAATCACCCAAATTCGTCAAGAAAAGAGCAGAAATGAGCAATATATACCCTCTAAAAGTGAAGGGATAAATGTTCACTTACCAGTCTATTAAAACAATTATTGTTTTGAAATTGAAGATCTCTGGATGGACATTGCTCTATTGCATATATAGCCCCACACTTGGTGCATCCAACATCACAAAAATTGCTCACATTTGTCAAGAAATGAGCAATATATGCCTTTTAGAAGTGAAAAGGTAAGTGTTTGCTTATTAGTCTATTAAAACAATTAATGTTTTGGAGCTTAAGATCTCTGGACATTGCTCTATTGCATATGAAATTCCAAAAGGCTTTATTCAACTTTAGTTGGCAGATCCACAATTTTTTAAACCATTCCAAACGGACAAAAAATGAAGAAGATACAAGGGTTTGTTTGGAAGTGAAAAGGGGGGGGGAGGGGCTTAAATAGTTTACTATTTATTTTCTGGACAAGCTCATCATCCTCTTCTCGTGTTTTTTGTTTCCCCTTTTCCTTTGTCTCTGGAGTTCAAAGAGCTTGTGAAAAGATTCAGTTTGTGCGCTGGAAATGTCTCGAAAAGGACAAGAAACGACGAAGATACGGTAAGTGTTCGATGATGAGCTTGTCCTCATTGATGATTGGGTGGCATGTGAAAATCCGATTTTAGTTTCCTCTCGTGTGTGTGTGTGTTTCTAATTGCACGTTAAAAGTGTTGGTATTTATGGATGGGCGGACACGTTGCAGCGAAGAAGAGGAATCTCGACTCGCCTCTCCATTGCAACTAAGTAGACGCTCGACTCAGAAGAAGCCGCTCAACTCTCCGTTCCAGAATGAATGATTTTAAATAAGCTCCAACAATGTCATACATGTTGATGCTGCATCACCCTTTTGTCATTGCTTTTTTCTGCATACCGACTTCCGAATTGCCCTCCAAAAATGTGTCGTGAGACGGGGAAAACGAAGGGGCACTCCGATCGAGCATCGCAATTTCTTTTGGCTATGAAAATGTAAATTTTGTGTGTGTGTCTGTGTGTTTTGTTAGTTGTTGTGAAGAATTTTTGCGATGGAGAATTTGGGTGCCATTGTTTTTCATTGCATGTTTTGCAAGTTATTTGCTTTGTACTAAGTAACAGAGCTTTTGCATTGTCCTCGTTCTCTTCTTGAGCAGATTGCTTCCAGTTCCTCTTTTTTTTCTCCGACTTGCTTGCATCTTTTGTTGGTCACTTCCCTAGTCTGCGAGTGTTCTTGAATTCAAGAGCTTCTTAAGCAAAGGGGTTGAGGACATTTTAGAGTTTTTGGGCGGAAGTTGTTTTGTCAAGACAATATCCAAATGCTGGTGCAGCAACCAAACGGGGAAGCAGCTTGGGTAGGGAACGGCTCAAGAAATGTCGAGGAGGAAGAGGAAGCTGCGGGAGCCGGAACCAGACTCAGAAGAAGAAGAGCCCGTGAGCTTTTCATCTCCAGCGACGACACCCAAATGGCAGTACTGCGTGTCTCCAGCATTTTTTGGGTATTGTAAAGAGCTTCTGAGCTTTCTTTCCTCTTCATCTAGTTGATAAAGTTCTTCCTGCGATTCGATTGTTCTCTGGATCTGTACCCGCTGTCTGAATACTTGTGTTCTAATAGATTCTGATTTCGTGTCCTTCTTGCTCTACTGGGATTCACCTTCGTGAATGAATGACATACAGTGTACAAACCTAGTGTTTCCTCAGTCCTTGCAGAGAATCAGAACCATGTCCCTATGGAAAGTAGGCAGTTGCAGGAAGTATGGTGACTCACTCCGATCTCTAACAGGAAACCAGATGTTTACAGGTACAAGTTGAGCACTGGTGGCTAATTTTGTGGACAATCTACCATATCTGGTGATCATTGCATTTGTCATCCTCACACATTGCCTTGATCCGCCTACTTAAGAGACTTGAGAGTCATCTGCTCTTCTAGGAGATCATTGCATTTGTCTTCCTCAGTGCTTGACCCTCATACTTGCACCAAACAGACTTTGTAAAATCTTTTTTCGAAGCAACTTGAGCAAATTTTGTACCCAGATTTGAAGCTGGAGCATATTAGTTCTAGGGCTGACATCTAGTGGCACCTATTCTGGCATGACCGACACATGTATGGTGGTTGCTGCATTGGGGGCAGTGCATGCCCTGAGATTAAAGATCTGGGAAGAATTCCAGGATGGTGTCAGGTTGGTGGTTCAGAGATGCCAACAGATTGGAAACTTTGCAGAGGCACTGTTCTTGTCACTTGATCAGCAAGCAGTTTTAGGATACTGGATCAATTCCCATGTTGCAGAAGGATATGGGCTACTTGTTTGAAATTCAACATGGGGCAACCAATTCAGATGAAAAAGCAAAAATTCTTGGTCAGGACCTTGAGCATGTATCTTGATGTTGAGCTTCATGGTCAGAAGAGCCAGCATGATTTGCTGCTGCAGTACCATAGATTCAAAAACAGAACTGTATTGAATCTGTTTTGGGCAGAGATTGGTCAAGCCATAAGGGCTTTCAATTGAAGTGATGCAGTGAACAAGTCTTTATATTTTGTAAACTGAGGTGTTCTCAGGCCAACAGTTCATTCAGAAAGGACTTGCCAATGGGCTACGTGATGTTGGTTCAACTTTTTACAGCACATGTACAGCAGAGAATGTTGCTATTGACATTGATTCACTTGCACCACCTGTTCCTCTTCATTATGGCAGAATGGCACTGGGCAATAATTGAATACCCTTTTCCAGGCACCAGGTTTTCGGGCCTGCTGCTTCCAGTTTCTTAGATGCCAAAAGCTGCAGACATTGTAAGAGGCTACTAGACACAGGACATTCTTTGGGAAATGAGTGATACGTTGGTTGTCTACCATCCAATGTTCAAGCATCTTAATGTGACTGAGCCCTCATCCTTTCCATAGTGGAAGGCCTTCTACTTGGATTCTGTCTGGCAATGAAAGTTCCTGGTGAACTGGAGATGACAGAATAATACTGTCTTTGATAAGAGACTCCACTATAGCCATGGGATGGAATAAGCTGGTTTCTGGGGCGCTCAGCATATGGAGCTCATGGCTGCTTGGCTGAAGGACCAGCTGTTATTCAGGTGGCAGCAACTTCAATCGATTGTTGATCTAGACCTTCATAAAATCCCTGTTCCCTCATCACCCCTGGAAACACAAACAGTTTGTGCCCAGGCCATATCCACCAGTGCATTTGGGTGGCAAAAGACACAACAGCAATGGGGATTGAATTTTCTGAGTTTCTGAAATGGTAGAGGATTTATGGGCACTTGATCCTTATTCTTGAGTGTTTCATACCCACTGAACCACAGCGTGCTTGCATCATGATTGGAGTATGCTCACCTTTTCAATCGTACTGTGGTGCTTTCTTAAGAAGGAATCAGCACTTGGGGTTGAGGCTAGTGATTTGTGCATAACTTACAAATAAGTTGCCTTCTAATCTTAGTTTTGAAATGGCCATGTCACAAGCTTGAAGGTTTCATATTCTCCTCTTTCTTAAGTATATATATATCTATACCTGTAGTCACAAGCTGATGAAGTTAGTGGGAAGTCACTGCTACTCATGATTAAGGCGCTGATCTGACACTCATGAGTGATTCATAAGTTTGTGACTGCACTCATTCTTGTCATGTTAGTTTTGGATTTGCTGGAACTGACATGATGGTTATCTTCAATATGTTATTCTGGAGTTTTCTCTGCAATGTCATTGATATATCCTTGGAGGAAAATCTGTGCAGATGAGGTGTCTTGGTTATATAGCCCATAGTGAGTGTGAAATCTACGAAGGAGCTAGTAGAAGGTCAAGCAGCACTGTAAACATTTTGATGACTTGCTGGCAAAATGTTCTTGATGTCCTTTTTCAGTTCTTTTCTTAGGTTTGATGATTTAAAGGGGATCAAGGACAGCTGTGATTGGTTGAAACTCAGTCCAAGTTTTTGACATGATAAGGTGGTTATATCCCATCTCAGATAGACTACAATTGTTCTGCGGGAGAATGGAACATGGCAGTAGCAAGCTTCAAGGGACCCACATGGTACCTTGACAAAGCAAACAAGCATGGTGTGAAGAAGGTGATCTTCAGCCAGCTCCTGGTGGAACATCATACAAATTACTGTCAGTTAATGCATGACAATCATTTCACAGTTTCCACCTCAGACACATGCTATGTACCCTCACCTATACATCAACAACTTCTCTGCTCATGCAAAACTTGCTGGAAAGTATAAGTTGCATCAGAACTTGGCACTCCAATTACTCTTTGTTGCAATGAACAATCACTACAAACGTTGATGATCATGCTTTTCAGTAAAAAACCAATCCTTTCCAAATATGATTTAAAAGAAGAACCTCCTTTCATTTATACTCCCAACTGGAATGTCATGTATTTGTTGACAGCAACCAGAGAGCTTGAACATACCACATTCTCAAGGCTATTTCTGCTGGAGCCCAGACTCTGTGCAAGATCTTAGAGAAGGTCCTTGTGTACCTTATGAGTGTAGGACTACAGCATTTAAGCATGCCTTTGGGCCATAGGGTTTTTAGCTTCAGAGATTTGGCAACATGAAGTAAACTGCCATGTGGTATGTGACAAGCAATTCACTTTAACATGCAATTCACATTCAATTGCATCTGCTTTCAGCTCCAAGAGAAGGTGCAAGAAAGACAGAGAAGGTGCTGTGTCAATTTAGAAGGTAGTACAATGGGTTGGTGCTCAGCAAATCCTTGCACAATTGTATATAATGTTGAACCAACGTGGAAGACAAACTGCAGAGAACATGGAACTGCAAGAGTAAACATTAAGCACACAAATCCTACCACCGAAATGCAGCTCAATTCCAATCCTCAATGCACCTTTGGAGTTTTGTGGCAAATCTGCAGATTAGAGTGAAGAAATTCTGCAGCTCTTTGCACTACAATTCACTAAGTGATATGAAACTCAGCATTGTTCATATTCTATGACCATAAAGTTTATGAAGCCACTAAGTGCATCCTGTGAATCCTTGGCTACCTACAACTGCCAGACAATCCAAATCAGTGCCACCATGCAGATGTGTTTTAAAGAAGTTTGTTCTGGGTAAAAACAATGTATCTGGCATACTGGGCAAGCTGGGCTTGCTCCAATTCTCTTGCATCATTATGTACCATGCTGAGAGTATCAACCCTGTGTCAATTTAGGTAGCACTTCCAAGCATCAAAGCTCAGCGGGCAATGATTTTGGCATCACAAGCAACAATCTTCACATGATCCACAGATTGAGACTCACTGTCAGTTTTGAATACTGCATTCTCCAGTATGAAAGTCCACACATTGTCACAGAATCTGTAGGTGTGCAAATGACCCTGGCATCAGCACAACACACAAAACCCTGTTAGAGAGGAAAAACAGCACTTCAATGCCAGGAGATCCATCATCACCGTTTGCTACTAAAACACATTCAGGGCTCTCCACACTCTCACATTCTTCAGGCCATTCTTTTGTTTCTGGTCACTGATGTTGAGGAGGAAATCTACCATGCTTTAAGTGACCAAAAGCCTTCATAAGATCTTCCAAATGCTACACAACTTGGAAAGAGCATTCATCACTGCAGAATACGGTTTTGCAGAGTTAATCCTCTTCATTAATCCCACATCAACTTGTCGAAGTTACACAAGGAACTTTGAAATCTACCATAACTTGAATGACTGAAAACCTTCATAAAACCTTCCCAATGCCACACAACTTGGAAACCACATTCATCACTGCAGAATAGGGTTTTGCAGAGTTAATCCTCTTCAGTAATCCCGTGGCAAATGGTCCAAGTTACACAAGGTTACACAAGGAACTTCGAGAACCAGTTCATGAGAAATTTTCATAAGACAACAGCCCACTGAGCCTCTTCTCAAACACATTACATATTTATTAAGCTACTCATGCCCTGTTTCAGTTTTGTCTATGGTGTGCAGATAATATGGAAATGTTTTGTGCACAACAGGGAGAGGGCTCAATCTCTTCACTCTTTCAAAGGTCAACGTACGAGAGAAAAGAGAGCTTATCCGTACAACTCCTTCTCCGTTGCCTCTAAATTCACCACCAACCACGCAAAGACATTGCACTCAAACGAAATATTTGCTGAAAAACTAAACCTAGAAAAGGGAAACCCTACCTTGAACTGCGTCTTGGACTTGACCTTCGTCTGCAGGGCGTCCTGCATCGACTGCACATCCACCAAACCTCATCTCTCAATCCCCAAAACAAGAACCCGAATCACCTCCGGAAGAGGGGGATAAAAAAACACGAGTCGAGGAAGGAGAGGGAGAGGGGAACAGGCACGAAAGAGGCCACAAGACGTCCACCAAAAAACAAACCTGAACTGCAAACTTGGCGAAATAAAAGTGAAGAAAAATCAAGAGAAGAAGAAGAAGATAACGACAACGATGATGATGATGATGCCGATGATGATGATAACTATGATCTAGTTTTTTTTTTTTTTTTTTGGTCTAGAACTAAAC
>Ga0209611_10012078_pt1 | contig 12235 bp, 12 predicted proteins | sample S1TSphgellanicum_3_FD_187693 | JGI IMG/M metagenome (GOLD analysis project Ga0209611, IMG submission 187693) | Host-associated microbial communities from peat moss isolated from Minnesota, USA - S1T2_Fc - Sphagnum magellanicum MG (SPAdes) (version 2) | ecosystem: Host-associated > Plants > Peat...
ATCGCCAGATTTTTTAATTTTATTTTCATTGTGTAGCAAAAACTATTAAAGGATGATAAAGATTTGTATTTTATTTCTAATTAATATCCAGATTTGGCTAAATTTTCCTATTGCCACGTTTTCTACATCTTCCTATGGATGATAGCCACTTTGGCTACTAACAACAACTTTTTTAAAAAAACACTGTTGTAACCAGGGGTTTTTTTTTTTTCCAAATTCCTCAAGTTGTGGTGCACTAGCTAGGATCATTAGCATTAATTAACAGTAAATGGCGATTGTCCTGGTGAACTAATAGATCTTTTTTGGAATCCTACCTAGTTTTGGTAACCTACAGGAACACACTGTATAAATCTAACAAATTCTAAACTTTTTTTCTCAAGATATGGCGATGTTTTAAAAAAATTCTCAAAAAGCCCTTTGTTGGATTTGCCAGTCCTTTTTTTTGTCACAAGGTTACGAAAACTCGACACAGAAAAAAAAAACATTGGCTACAACTATGAATGTGAATTATCTTTCATCATGGATGATGGGTGGAAAGTTCCAGCTTGTTTTTTGTTGACAAATAAAGCAAATGGAGTTACAACTTACCAACACTGTTTTCTTTTGTGGCAAAATTGTTTTGTGTGACGACCTAAAAAAAATCTTGTTAGAAAAGGGGGACAAAGGATTATTTTTGGAAAAAAGTGGCAAAGTCGCCATTTTTTTGAGGAAAATAGTTTGAAGTTGCCATATTTAAATAATACATTTCAAGAGGTCATCAAAACAAAACAAAGCAGGATTCCCAAAGTTAACTACTTTCTTGACTGATCTCTAGTCAAATTTGGTTCATTCCTCTTGTGGATGATTGCAAGTTTACCAAAAATGCTCCAAACTTATCATATTGATAAGGAAAAACATTGGGGTTAAAATCACCACATTTTTTTTTTTCATCGCCACAGTATAAATTATTGCAAAAGAAAAACACTCATATTCTGGCTCTATCATGCAATTACTTTTCTAAATGCATTTGTTGTTGCTTGTTGACTCAATAGGTACCCATGTTCTGAGGAAGAGGTATTAACCAGTGTTGTGTGATTCTTCCTTTCTAATGGAATTGTCTATTTTAGTTTTAAAGTTAAAAAGTTTATTCAGAGATTCTAGGGGTGGGCATTTGAGCCCAACTCTTCCAATTTCTAAATCTTTTAGTTCACGTTTTAGCACATGTTTTCAAATCCAAGAATCTTTAGGCCCAATTTAAAAATTGAATCCAGTTCTATGTAAATATTACATGTTCTTCAATATTAGAAATTGAATACATATAAAGTTTTATGACAAATTAAAACAATGATTTATATCGATACAACGTTCAACAATTAATTAAGATTAATATTTAAATATAGAGTTTAACTTACTTTTTTTAACATTTCTAAACAATTCAACTTTCTTACAAAATATCTTGACCTTATATTCAAAAATGTTTTTTCACAGTTTCAGTTTTAGTTCCGAATCTAGCAAAAAGTTAGATTTTCAAATTTGTAAATGAACATTCACCAAATTTTTACAACTACTTTTTTTAACAAATAGCCAAAATATAAAAAGATTCTTGAATTTTTTAATTTTCATATTTGGTTTACATGGTTATTTGGCTAAATCTTCTTGTGGATGATCACTAGTTTGGATATATCACAATTTTTTGTAAACAAAACCCCTCAATCCATAGGTTTTGAAAAGTTGAAAAACCTTTAGCACAAATAAATATTTGGTTTTACATCTAAATTTTCACACTTGATATTGTTCACGAATTACTGGGCAACTAAGAACATGGGAACAAATACAAGAACCTAGAAACATTATCATGAGTTCATGCATTATCAATCGATTCCTAATGAAGATGATCATTTAAGTATTGTTTGATTCCAAGTAGTGTTTTAAGAAAAATGATTCTTATAAGGAATAGGCCCCATGGCAACTAAATTGAGCTTTGGGGGTTTTCAATTGTCAAAATTCAAAACAATTAGAACAAGTGGCTTTGGCACAAAAGGTTCTATCTTGAAAATAAGGTATTACATTTAATGTTCTACTATGAACTCAAGTTATATTGGATAAAAGTTTGTTCGTTTTATGAAAGATCGTAAATTATTTTTTTCACATTTGTACTAAAAAATAAAGTTTTCTAACCATCTTAGAATTCATTGTACATGTTTAGAAATTGAAATTGTAGTTCCATTGTCTTCTTTTTAACCATACAATTCAATGTAAAGTTGTGATTAATTATATTGTTTAAGAAAATCTAAGTTTTTCAAATTTGGATAATGTAGACAATTTTTAGCAATGTGCATGAGATATTACAATGTTTGAAATAAACATCAATATTGAATGGATATAATTTACATGGAAAGATTTTATTTATTTTTGTTTCATTTTCATTTTGAAGTTCTTAGCTTCTTTTTTTCTTTTTTTTGTCACATTTTGGGTTTAGGTTTTCCATGAAAGGTGTGTTGATATGTTGTTTGATGGGTGTACATGTGGATAGAAAAATCATTCAAAAAACAAATTGTCTTGGTATTGATATTTACGAATTTTTTTTGCACATGGTCCATGAAAAAAATGTAAAAATGCAAATTTGAGCCACAAGGTGCCAACATTTTGGGAATAATTAATTAGGTGAAAAATGTATCATTTACATGCATATTTAAACAATTGCTACACTTTAAATAAATGGAAATAGTAATGGTTTTTTTGTTATACATTAGAAGTGTGTTTGGTAATTTGAATGCAATATAAATTAGTTTGTGAAAATCTAACTAACATGCTTTTGTTACACCATATTTGCATTCATTTCCATGGACATTTGTCCATATATGGTCTAATTGAAATCTAGCTTTTGTGGTGCTTTCACTAAATCGTGATTTTAATTGGAATTTATCCATGAAATATAATAGTTCTTGTTTATTTTTTGGTTTTGTCTTTTAGAATGTCAATATTAAAATCCCCCATAATGATGATTGGACAATGTTCAAGAGATTTTTGAATTATAGTTTCAAGATTGTTCAGGAATGTAGAAATTGAACATGAATGAACTCTATACACACATATAATATATATATTTTTTCGTCTATTAATATTAAAAGTTTCTATATATTTTGAACCATCATTAGTTATTGTATTGAAAGAATCTAAATGCATGTGTATGTCATACATCATCATTAATGCATGACCATCATGGATTGAAATATATCAATATTTTGATGAATTTATAAATTTGTGCACATCTATTGATGCATCATGTATTTTTGTTTCTATAAAACATAAGATATGAAACATTTGAAGGTTATGATCATGATTGATGTTTTCGTAATGTTGGTATAAGGAAGTTGTATTCAAGGCTTGGATAATTACATAAGAATTATGTAAGTTTTAAATTAAGGAATTAATGGTATCCAAGTTGCAATTGTTTTCAATCTATTCATTTTTACATGTACTCTTAGATCCACATAAAAAAATTCATGTTGGAGAAGGGCTAACAAAAATAGTTTTTGTTTTATTTGAATGTTAAATAATGTTGTATATGTTAACCCATGTTTTTTAATGTTAATGGGATCAAAAACCAATTCATCTAGTGATAATCCTTGAGAATGATGAATGGTTTTTGCTACTATAAGTTGAATTAAAAATTGAATCTTTGTTATAATAAATGATTGGGATTTATTAACTCTTATATCTTTGATGATAGGTTCAATTAGTGTCCATTTTGAATCAATGTTGTCGTAATAATGACTATATTTTTTCTTATTAATTTTTTAATTTTAAAACTTTAAAACATTATTCGTATAATGATTTTTTCACAATATGTTGTTGATGTTTGAAAAATGTCATCAACTCCATTCACAAGACCATTAGATGTTGCATAGTTACCAGCACATAATTCAACAAACATATACATTTATGTATTAATTGTAGAATGCAAACCTATAGTTTTATTCAAATTATTTGAAAGTTTGTAAAATGGTGGGCATGATTGATGTTGATATTCATTGCTTTGAAAATAAAATGTGGGACCTAATGTGTTGGTGAACACATTTTCATTGTGTTTTTGCACAAGTTTATTTTTATAAAATAAATACATAATAATAAAATTATTGCGTGATTGTCGATTACAAATTGAATTTATAAATTCAATATCCTTTGTATTTTTGGAATATAAAATTTGTTCAAAGTTTGTATAAAAACCATATCAAATTGTTTCATAACTTTATTTAGTTCATAACATTAGCTATATGTTTACCAAAAATTTGGTGCTAATGCACTAACATTATCTTTGATATTTTGAAAGATCTAACTATCTTTCACAAGGGGTGCTTGATGGAAATCACCTATCATGATAACATCAACACCACCAAAAAATAAATTTGAATGTGTTTTATGGATCTTAGTCTATTATCTATAATAATAAACATTCTAACACCAACAAGTGATATTTCATCTATCACAACAAGTTGTAATTATTCATATCAACATCTAAGCCTATTTAATGAATCTGATGATAAGTTTGGTAAACTAAATAAGGATTTGTGAACATGTATGTTCAATGTTGAATGTATTGTTAAACCATCAATATTGAAAGTAATTTTACCTATTGATGCCATAAGTAAAACATTGGTTTTTGTTAAGTTAAAAGATATGTTTCAATTGTATGATTGTATTAATCCTTGAATTACGAGTTTCAATGTAAATTTGATTTATTTCGTACTTGATAAGATTTTTAAGTTCTACCACATAGTTTTCATTTTTGTATTTGCATCCAACTAGAACTTATGACCTTTTGGATGGAAATTTTAGCAACTTAAAAAAAAAGGCTAAAAATATTTGTTGAAAAAATTGCAGATTTATGAAAAAATTCCCATTGAGCTATTTTTTTATATGAAAAACCTTTAGAAAATTATCAAGGTTGCCCATACAACGACGTTGGAAAGTTTAATTCTTTTGAATGTTTATCTTTAAATAAACCTAAAGGGTGAAAGTCTTGACTTGGGGCAATAGAGTATATAATATTTTCATAATCTATTATTTTTGGAGGATCTAAAGAATTATGTATCATTGAATTTGTTGGTGTATAATGTATTTCTTCATTTTTAGAATCAGAGTTTTCAAATGATCCATTATTATAAGTGAAAATTTGAAAATTTGAATTCATATGCAAAGTAAACAAACTTGCCCATTGATGATGAATGCTAACATTCAAATCTTTGTATAATGGTGTTTGAATTAAATTTCATAAAGTGATCATCACCATATTTGGACAACATTTCTTGACATACAAGGTGATTTGTATTCAAGACATCTTTTAAAAAACACATCTATTGTTGCATCATCATGTGGTAAACATGGTAGTATTGATTAAATTTGATACACATTTGTAAAAACATTATAACATTACCATGCATCTTATATTACCCATACCCTTGGAGTTTATAAATTTGAGCAAAAGCAAGACATGGTGAAATAAGACATTTTTCTAATTGTGTTAATTTTTGGATTGATGGAATAATTTTGTTTTAAAAATATATATTTGGTATTTGATATAAGGGCGCTTTATTTTCATTAATATTATGTAAAAAACTTGTAAATGTGTATGATGTCTAACTAGCTTCTATTTGAATTTGGAAGTATTTAGATTGTTAATTTAAAATTGATTTGAAAAACATTTAAATTGTTTCAAAAAACATAACCTTTCAAAACTAAAACATGGAATTACGGGAACACCTTGGATTTGTTTATTATAAATGTCAATGTATATTGAATTATGTGTATTTTCCTTTATGTTAATATTATGTTCTATTTTATTTGATTGAACATCATATTTAACAAGAAGTTGTTGTGTGAAAATTAATTTTAATTTTTTTAAAAAGTGCATTGAACATATGATGATTGAACTTTGTCATTTATGAAATTTTCTTATGATTTTTTTGTATATATAAATTTCATGTGTTTCATAATTTGTGATCTTGTTTGTTTTATATTTGAAAACATATTGATGAATTTAACTGTTTTTGTGTAATAAGTTAGATTTTGTTATATATATAATGTTACATTAAGTTCAACAATTAGATGAAAGTATTCAATTTGAATTTTGGGATTTTTTCAAATTTTGATAAAGGGAATTGAAATGAAAGGATTAAACAAAATCTCATTGACACAAACATTTGTGTTGTTTTTCAAATCTTTTGTAAATATTGAATATAATTTCTAATTTTTTATAATTATATTTGTATTACAAGAAATGTCGAACAATGAAACAACATACTCTAATGGTGAATCCCAATTTTTTTTCAAAATATCCGATAATGCAAAATCATATTTTTCATTCCAATAAAAACATGTAGTCAATTGTGATAATTGAATAGGAGGTTGTTGCATCATTGATTCTGAAAAAGATGGAAAATCATCTAAATCTATATTAACTTTGGAATCATAAACTTGAAAAATAAGCGAAGACCTAGATAGACCATTAACATATTGAATTAGTTCAAAATGTTGAAAACACATATACTATTTGTAAGGGGATAAATTGAAAATCCATGCCACATTACAACATAATGCATTTTGATATTTTATTCCAAAAGTAAATTGGCCTTTGTAAATATTCAATTATCCAATATATTGTATTGAAATTTCCCCACAACTTTCCATATTAACATTTAATGTCATTTTGGTCACATATTGACGTTCATTTATAACCATGCCTTGATGCAAATCAAAATAAAAACTTGGATTTAATTCTTGAATATGACATTGTTGAGTTTTTTTGTATTCAATAATAAACATTGATTTAAATGTGCCATGTTATTTTGCCTCAATTCAAGAGATGATAAATGATTATCCAATAAATAAAATATAGAATCAAAAAGATAATTGTCTATTTCATATTTGTATGTTGAAATTAAATGAAGGCCATATGAATGCAATACATGTTGAAATGGTGAATCAACAAGATTTAATGAAGGTGTTTCCATTATTATTAACTTCAATTTAATGAAAATCTATATAAACAGAAGCATGGTTCCCACATAAACACATTTAAAAAAAAAAAATTGATAATTTATTTAAGACTTTATATATATATATATTTATTTATTTTTTGGAAAGTTCCTTGAATTGAAAAAATCTTTATATTGGAAAATTATTTAGATGGAAAACTTGCTAGATTGAAAAAAAAATTAAATTAGAAGAAATTTGTATGTATTGAAAAATTATTTTCATTGAAAAGCTGCTTACATTGAAAAATTATTTGCATTGAAAAGCTATTTATACTAAAAAATCATTTGCATTGAAAATATACTTTCATTAAAAAACCATTTTCATGAAAAAAATTGCTTGCATTGGAAAACTACTTTCATTGAAAAAACTACTTGCATTGAAAAACTGCTTTCATTGAAAAAACTACTTGCATTAAATAACTACTTTCATTAAAAAAATTGTTTACATTGAAAAATTACTTTCATTGAAAAAATTCCTTCCATTGAAAAACTTCTTTCATTGAAAAAACTCTTTCCATTGAAAAAACTACTTTCATTGAAAAATTGCTTCCATTTAAAAATTGCTTTCACTCAAAAACTACTTTCATTAAAAAATTGCTTCACATACAAAATGTTGCATTTAAAATTATTTTCGACACTTGATGAAAATTAATGTATGAGAACTTTCCTTTTTTTCTGAAAAAAACTATGAAAATGATTATTTAATATGGGTTATTTAAACCAAAATTTTGATATAAGGAGTTTCTACATATAGAGATTATTCATATACTAAAGGTAATTATAAAAAGGTCACAGAAAAACTGTCAACAACCTTAATGTGTAAGAGGGTTTTTGTTTAGAAATTGATTTTGATTCAACAAAATCAAGCTTGTATTTCACAATCTGTTGGACATTATCATTATGAATAATTGTCGAAGGAAAAACAAAAGTTTCACATTTCAAACTAGTTTCTACTTGTGGGATACATTGTTGGATGTCTTCTTGAAAGTCAATAAGGGTAAATGTGGTCGATAAACGAAATTTATCATAAATGTGAATTGAAATGAGGAGTCGAACTTATTTAAAAAAAGGCAAATCCAAGAATTTAGATTTTGTCATATGCACAATTGTTTCAAGCCATTTGCTTTCAATAGTCAATAACACAGGTTCATCATTGGTTGCAATGGAACCATGAAGAAAACTTAATTTTTGAACCATTGATTTTGAATGACAAGTGGTATAATAAACACCACATGTTATAGAAATGGTGACATCTACTACACGACAATTCCCACATACTTTTTGAAATGGAGGTGTAACAGGGTTCATTATGGACAACACTCTAGTCACTTGGGAAAAAAAGACAATATGTTCAAACGAAAATGTAAATGAAGATGAACATAAACATAAGGAAATGTGAAAAAAGGCAAATCAAGTTTTTAGAAAATAAAACCATGCACACACATACACATAATATGTAAACAAAAATAATGAAATGCATAAGAAGTGCATGAAAAAAATGTTATGGAAATATAATAATTTAAAGCATTAATACCTAAAGAAAAAACAAAGAAGAAGATAAAAAATTCAATAAGAATAAAAAAATATCAAGAAGAAAAGGTCATTCAAGCACACCCAAAAACATTATACCCCCTTCTTTTAAACCATATATATCTTTTGTTTGTTATTCATTTTGATTGATTTAAAAAGCTATGCATGTGAAATTTAAAGCTCTACAAATGGTTTTTGAAATGAAAAAACATCAAACTAATACATATATATTGTAAAATAGAAATTGGTTTTTTTAATGTTTAAACCTTACATTCTCACCTCCTTCACCTCCATAAGCCATATCTTGCTCATTTTTAAAACAACCCAATGATTTTTGTGACATTAAATGCATCAAGAAAGGGGCTAAAAAATCTTTTCAATGGTCAAAGACTATTGACCAATGCAAAGAAAGTTATAAACTTTATTTACAAAGGTTTTTCACATCCTCATCTACTTACCATATTAAAATTATAATATGTTTTTCTTTGAACAAATACACTCCAAAACTTTTATCCCATATTCTTTACCAAAAAAGGAATTCCACTAAACTATATAAAGACAATTTTTTCACTCTTAGTAACAACATTCTACTCTATGTATACTATGCAATAGAACATGGATTTTTGTTCTTTAGAAAACTCTAATAAAGAAAAACCATCTTAATGTAGTTTTATTTTCTATAGGTCATTTTTAGTAGAAAACATTATGTGGTTACCTAGTTCTCCCCTCCTTAAGGAAAAAAAAATCACATGGTTGCTTTTATTTTATTTTTTACATTGAATTTGGGTCTTTTTTTATAAAAGAGAAAAATCTTCTTAGCAAGAGGAGAATTGGGTTGGGCACCCAAATCTCTTGACTACTTAAGTAGGAAAAAAAAAATAGTGTTTGAACCTAGATTGCAAGGGATGACTTGGTGGCCACCAAGTCATTATTTTTTTGCTTAGAGACCTATTGGCCACTAGGTCGTTCACAATCCAACATCAAATGATCTAATGGCCACCACCTTTCTAAGCAAAAAAAAAACCATTTGGTGGCCACTAGGTCTCCAATTGAAAACAAAAAGACAAAAATGATCTGGTGGCCATTAAATTGGTTGACTTGGATTACAAAAACCGATTTGGTGGCCACCAGATCATTTTCCATTTTTCACTTGGAAACCTAGTGGCCACCAAATCATTTATGTTGGATTACGAAGGATGATCTGGCAGCCATTAATTCCTGTTTTTTTTTTTTTGGGAGATTTGGTGGGCATTAAGTTGTCCCTCACAATCTAACATCGAACAATCTAGTGGTTAGCAGGTCTCTAAGAGGGAAAAAAAAAACACACGATCTATTAACCACCAGATTGTCCCTGTTAGTTTAGTGTGGAATGATTTAATGACCACCAAGTCTCCAAGTGAGGAAAAAAAAATAACTTGGTCGTCTTTCGTAATCTAAGTTTGAACATTTTTTTGTTTTGTTTTTTTTCTACCTAGGTAGTAAGAAGATTCAAGTGCCCAACCCAATTCTTTTCTTTTTAGAAGAGAAAACCCAAATCTAATGTAAAAAAAAACAAAAACAGTTTTTATAATTGTTCATGATATGACCATTAAGTTCTATTTGACATTTTTTGTGTAAATTTGATAAAAAATTCAATGATGCAAAGGAAAGGATAGGAATTTACCTCTTTGAATGTAAATTGAGCACTTGATAATTTGTTGTGTAATGGAAGAAGACAAGTTTCAGTAACTTCATCCACAACTTTTTAAAAAATTATGTAATGTTGTGCCTTCAAATATTGATCTCCTTTTGTTGTTGTTGTCACATTTTTTATTAAATGCATTCCATAATGGCTTCCATTGTACGCCTCAAGAAGTTCATATTCTATTTTGAAATTATTACCAAGAGTAAAAACGTTTTGGTGAAATTCACCTTCTTCATCTACAATCAACAATTGTTTTTCACCTTTGCTATCCCCTACTCCCCTTACACCAATGACAATGATAACAATGGTAGTAGACCTCCAACTCTAAATAGAACTTTTGAATTCCCTAATGGAATCCATGTGAAAAAACATTAAAATTAACTCAAGTTAGAATGCACGAATTAACAACACAATGGTTGTTGACTCAATTGTGATGACAACATGCATGCCACCCTTCTCAAAACCTTTTTTAGACTTTGATTCAATGCCAAATTTTCGACCTTCACAAACATGCCTTTTTGCAAATGTTGTTCATGCATTTCTATATAAGGCGATTTCACCTTCAAGGTGATTATGGTCAAAACTGCACTATCCAACAAATCACAATGCAAATATGCATAACATGGATCTTCCATGCTTTTATTTGTAATTCAATCAAAGGTGCCATACCTATTCAACACTTTGTTTCAAATGGAACATCTTTAATTTTGAAATCTAATCATCCACTTTAACAACTAATGTAGCTTCTTTCATTAGAATAATAGCCATTGTGGAAAAAAAAGAAAAAAGAACTTAGCAAAATGAATTTGACAACAAACAAATAAAATAACATTTGGCAAAACTAAAAGTTGCAAAAGCAGACGACAAAACATACACTTGCAAAAACATAGATTTATAAAGGAAGCAACAAAATAGTCAATAAACAATGAAAGCTTAAACTAAACACATTGTTCTTGCTATGAAAAAAGAAAGAAAACAAACATATAATGTTATATTTATATGGGACAAAAGACCTAACTTAAACCTTAAACTTAAATTTAAACCTAACTTTAAACCTTTGTCTATTTTATATAGACTTTAATATGGTTGATTTCAACTTAACAATAAAGGATCATATCCATGGTTTGGTGGCTAGATTATGGTCTAACAATGATCAAGACATCAATACCCTTGACATCTTATAAATTTTAATTACTAATTTTTAATAAATCTGATTATGGTAAATATCTACCATTAACCATGGATATTGATGAACCATGGTTTGGCGACTATGTTGTGGTCTAATAATGAACAAGACATCAATACCCTTGACATCTTATGAATTTGAATTATGCACTTCATTCTTACCCCAAACTTTAAATAGTTCAACCTAGATTTGAAACATATTAATACATAAACCTTAAAATTTTCTCCACTATTTAACCATTATTTTTATTTCACTTAATATATTATTATTATTTGTTAAATGTCAAATTTTTTATCATGTACATACAAAAATTTAAACACACAAAAAAATACATTTTTTTTGCCTTTGTTGGTTAAATGTATTAAATGTTCAATTTTAGACAAAATAATTTTTTTTATTTTAGTTAAAATTTTAAAATGAATTTTTTGTGTTGAAATTTTTCCATTCCCAAAAAAAAGATATAAAATTTTATAAAATATTTTTTTGAGAAAAAATATTCATTAAATCACCATATCACAAAAAAAAAAAAAACATCTACTTTCTCCAAACACCCCATTCCACACCACCAAAAGAATAATTCCTTGGAAATTTTTTTAAATCCCACCTTCTTGCCTTTAAAAACAACCAAACTTTTCCTTCCCATGCCACCCAAGAAACAACCCTTTGGATTAGTTCCCATACCAAAAAAAAGTCATCTATCCCAATCCCTTAAAAAAAACCTTCTTTGGAAAGGGGTGGAATTACCTTATCCTCTCGTCCTCACCCAAACAAACCCCTTTTGAAAAGGAAAAAATAATCCTAAACCCTTGTCCCCGTTTT
>Ga0209611_10012080_pt1 | contig 12233 bp, 11 predicted proteins | sample S1TSphgellanicum_3_FD_187693 | JGI IMG/M metagenome (GOLD analysis project Ga0209611, IMG submission 187693) | Host-associated microbial communities from peat moss isolated from Minnesota, USA - S1T2_Fc - Sphagnum magellanicum MG (SPAdes) (version 2) | ecosystem: Host-associated > Plants > Peat...
TAGTTAGTCAGGGACTTTCGTTAGCGAGCGCCCTTGTTAGCGGGAGCTCGTCGTGCGCGCGTTCTGCGTGCAAACGATGCGGTCGTCGGCCGCGCAGGACTCGCACTCGAATTGGATCGTCACGTGGTCGATCGCGAAGTCCTCGCGCATGCGCGTTTCAATGCCGCGCAAGATTTCCGAAGCTTCGCTAATGCGCGCGTCGGGTAGCAAAACGTGCGCGGAGAGGACGTGCGACCCGCTGCCGATCGTCCACACGTGCAGATCGTGCACGTCGACGACGCCGGTTAGCGCGCGGATCTTCTCGCGCACGGCCGGCAAGGTCGCGTGCGCCGGGGCGCTCTCGAGCAGCACGTCGGCCGATTCCTTGACGACGCGCACGACGCCGACGATGATGATCGCCGAAACGAACAGCGAGAGCGCCGGGTCGATCCAGGTCGCCCGCGTGGCTAACACCAACGCGCCGCCCAGCACGACCGCCAGCGCACCGACCGCGTCGCTGGCGACGTGAAAGAGCGCGGCCTTGACGTTGAGATCCTCGCGCGCGTTGCGGAAGAGCGAGAGGCCGATCCCGAGGTTCACGGCGAGCCCCACGCCGCCAAAGGCGGCCATCAAGGTGCCGCTGGGCAACTCGGGCGGCGCGACGAAGCGGCGAAGCGCCTCGACCGCGATCAGGAGGGTCACGCCGAACAGCAAGCCGCCGTTGCCCAGCGCCGCGAGGATCTCGAAGCGCGCGAAGCCGTACGAGCGCCGGTCGCTCGGCGGCCGGCGGGCTTGGACGGCGGCCGCTACCGCGATGCCGAGGGCCACGGCATCCATGAAGACGTGCGCGGAGTCGGAGAGCAGCGCCAAGCTGCCCGAGAGGATGCCGCCGGCCAGTTCGGCGATGGCCACGGCGATCGTGAGCACGAGCGCCGTCCCGAGCGGCGCGCGCGATCCGTGCGCGTGTCCGTGATGCGCGTGGGAGTGGTCGTGAGCGTGGGGATGGGCGTGAGCCATCTCAGGCGACCGCGGCTTGGATGCCCAGGGCCGCCAGCATGGCGGCAAAGGTGGCGAAGGTCCGCGATTCCGCGCTGCCGATCACGCGGGGATCGTACTCGCCCTGCTGCGGCTCGGCCGGCGTGGCTCGCGGGATCACCCTGGGCACTCGCTCGGCGTACGCGTCGAAGTCGGCTCCGAACGTCGCGCGCAGGTACGCTTCCTCGAGCGGCACGATCGCCGCGTAGACCGCCAGCATCGTGCCCAAGCCCGCGAGGCCGAGCCAGACACGCCGCCCCGGCGGGCTCGCTCCCGTGAAAGCCACGGTGAAGCCCAGTGCCGTGATGAAATTCCCGACGTAGAGCGGGTTACGGACGTAGGCATACGGGCCGGCCGTGGTCAGGCGCGGCGCCGTCACTTGGTCGGAGCGGGTCGTCACGCCGGAGTAGCCGACCGCCCAACAGCGCAGCGCCTCGCCCGCCAGGGCGAGCGGAACGCCGGCGGCAACCGAGCCGCGGCTCGGCTTGCCAAAGACGGCGAGCGCCACGGCCGGCAGGGCCAGCAGGCTGCCCCGGTTCTTGAAAACGGCCGTGCGCCAAGCGCTCACCCTTCGACAGGCTCAGGGTGACCAGGGCCCCCGACCGGCTCACCCTTCGACAGGCTCAGGGTGACGTTGTTTGGTTCGCGATCGTCACCCTGAGCTTGTCGAAGGGTCGGGGTGACGTTGTTTGGGGGATGGTGCAACAGGAACTCCTCGATGTGGGCAGCGACGTCCGCGATCGGACGCCGCCGCTCGCGCGCGATCCGCGCAACGTCATCATATTCGAGCGTGCGGCGCGGTTGTCCGTCGACCGTGGCGGTCTTGACCCGCACGGGCCCGAGCGGCGTCGCCACTTCTTCGATCTCGCGGTGCAGCACGTAGCGTCGCTCGCGCCGCGCCCGCACGCCGAGCGACGATGTCTCGGCCAGCATCGTGCGCGCGACCTCCGCCTCGCGCGCGGGCGGCGCGACCGCGCCGAAGATCACGCCGGGCCGCAGCTTCTTCATCGTGACCGGCGCAAGCCACACGTCGTAGGCGCCCGCGGCCAGCACCCGCTCGATCGCGATTTCGAAATGCTGTGGCGACATGTCGTCGATGTTGGTTTCGAGAACCGCGACCTCGTCGCCGGGGTCCCCGCCCGCGCCGGGCTCCCCTGCCGTGCCGCCGGGATCACCATCCGCCCCGGCAGGCTTCGTTTGGAGTTCGCCGATCGAGACGCGCAAGACGTTCGGGAGTTCGAAGTCGGAGCGGCCGGCGCCGTAGCCGATGCTTTCCACGCGCATCGCGGGCCGCTCGCCGGCGCGCTCGACGAGCGCCGTCAGGATCGCGGCGCCGGTGGTCGTGACCATCTCACCCTCGATGCCGGCGTCGTACGTCGGCGCGCCGCGCAACAGTTCGGCCGTCGCCGGCGGCGGGTTGGGATAGCGTCCGTGGTCCATCGCAACCGTTCCACGGCCGACCGGAAAGGCGGAACAGAAGACGCGTTCGACGCCCAGCAAATCGAGCGCCACGCAAGCCCCGGCCACGTCGAGGATCGCATCGACCGCGCCGACCTCGTGAAAGTGGATGTGCTCGGGAGTCGTGCCGTGCACTTTGGCCTCAGCTTCGGCGAGCCGCGCGTAGATCGACGCCGCCCTGGCCTTCTGGCCGGCGGAAAGAGCGCTGCCGGCGACGATCGCCAGCACGTCCGCGAGGTGCCGGCCGTGCGCCCGCGGCCGGTTCGGATGCTCGTGCGCATGGTGGTCTTCACCCGGCACGACGAAGTCGAAATAGGTCGCGGCGATGCCCAGTTTGTCGACGCGGCGCCGCTCGATCGACCAGCCCTCGACCGGAATCGTGCGCAGCGCGCGTTCGAGCGCCGCCGGATCGACGCCCGCATCGATCAATGCGCCCAGCAACATGTTGCCGCTCGCACCGCCGATCATCTCGAGGTAAGCGACCTTCACACCGCCGCCGCCGCGCGCGCCGCGTCGTAGACGTCGCGGAGCGAGCGCGCCAGCGGAAACGCCGGCGCCCAGCTGGTCGCCGCCCGGAGTTTCGCGTTGTCGCCGTACGCGACCGGAACGTCGACGGCGCGCATGAGGCTCGGATCCTCGCGGATTTCGACGCCGACGCGAGCCGCCATGACGAGTTGGCGTAAAACTTCGGAAATGCGCGTGGGCACGCCGCTGCACACGTTATAGACTTCGCCGGGGACGCCGCTTTGCGCGAGGTCCGCGTAGGCGCGCACGACGTCGCGCACGTCGAGGAAGTCGCGCTGCGGCGTCAGGTTGCCGACGAGGAAGAGCGGCGAGTCGCCGGCCGCGATCTGGGCCAAGCGTCGCGCGAAGGCCGCGACCACGAAGCGCTCGTTCTGGCCCGGGCCGATGTGGTTGAACGCACGCGTCACGATCGCGTCGAACCCGTACGTCCGCGCGGAGCCCAGGACGATCGCTTCCGCCGCAACTTTGCTCGCCGCATAAGGCGTCGCGGGTTGCGGCGCGATCGTCTCCGCGAGCGGCATGTCGGCGGTGCCGCGGGCGCCGTAAACCTCTCCGGAGCTCGCTAAGAGCAGGCGCGGGCGGGCGCCCTCCGGCCGTTCCCGCAGGGCCTCGACCAGCCGCGCCGTCCCGATCGCGTTGGTATCGTACGTCTCGAGCGGCGCGGCCGTGGCGGCCGGAACGAAGGCTTGCCCGGCCAAGTGAAAGATGACGTCCGGCCGGCTGAGTTCGACGACCGCGCGAACGTTGTCCACGTCGGCGAGATCGAGCGGCATGTCGACGCCGTCTCCGTCGGCCGTCCGGCCGGCGACGACCGGTTCAACTCCACGCTCGCGCAATTCCGCGCACAGGTAGCGGCCGACGAAGCCATTGCCCCCCGTGACGAGCGCCCGCACGGTTAGACGCCTGCGAGCGAACGCAGACGCTTGAGGTCTGCCTCGACCATCATGCGCACCAGCTCTTCGAAGCCGGTTTGCGGTGCCCACCCTAAGACCGCTTTCGCCTTCGATGCGTCACCAATGAGCAAGTCGACCTCGGCGGGGCGCATGAAGCGCGCATCCTCAACGACGTAGCGCTCGTAATCGAGGCCGGCGACCGCGAACGCGAGCCGGCAAAATTCGCGGACCGTGTGGGTCCGGCCGGTCGCGATCACGTAGTCGTCGGGTTCGGCGTGCTGCAGCATCAACCACATCGCGCGGACGTAGTCGCCCGCGAAACCCCAATCGCGCCGCGAGTCCAAGTTGCCCAGTCGCAGCTCGTTTTGCAAGCCGAGTTTGATGCGCGCGACGCCGTCGCTGATCTTGCGGGTAACGAATTCCTTGCCCCGCCGCTCGCTCTCGTGATTGAAGAGAATGCCGCTAACGGCGAAGAGATCGTACGATTCACGGTAGTTGACCGTGATCCAATGTCCGTATACCTTGGCCACGCCGTACGGGCTTCGCGGATAGAACGGCGTCTGTTCCCGCTGCGGCGTCTCCTGCACCTTGCCGAACATCTCGGAACTCGAAGCCTGATAGAAGCGAATGTTGCGGTTGACGTGGCGAATCGCCTCGAGCACGCGGGTAACGCCGAGCGCCGTGAATTCGCCGGTCAGCACGGGCTGGGTCCAGGAGGTGGGCACGAACGATTGCGCCGCGAGGTTGTAGACTTCTTCCGGCGCGACGTCGCCGATCAGAGTCGTCATCGAGCTTTGATCGAGCAGGTCGCCCGAAACGATTTCGATCCGGTCGACGAGATGTTGGATCCGCTCGTGCACCTCGGTGCTCGTGCGGCGCGTCATGCCCACAACGCGGTAGCCTTCAGCGAGGAGCAGTTCCGCGAGGTACGATCCGTCCTGGCCCGTGATGCCCGTGATCAGCGCCGTGCGTTTTCCCAAGGACCGTCCTTCTCGAAGCGTGGCCGGATGCCGGGCGGCGAAGCCGGCCGCATCCCTTCCTTCGCGACCCGCGGTCGCTCCGGCCTTCGCCCTCTAGCGCCGCTCGCGTCTTTCGTGGAAGCGCGCTTGATGCACCGCGGTGCCCGCGATGCGAGCGAAGTTCCCCGCTACCGCGAGTGTTCTCGCGTCGACGTGATCGCCGTCGATCGCGGCGAACACGATCGCCTCGATGCCGGCGGCCGCGGGCACGGGAATGGCCAAGGCGCATTCCCCGCCTTGCGGCTTCCCGGTCAAGTAATCGATGCTTTCACCGGCCTTGACGATTTGTACGGTGCGCTGCGAGCTCAGACGCTCCATGAGCGCGTCGAAGCCGGCCGAGGGTTTCACGGCTGACAAGGCCGTTGGTCCCGCGGCGCCGTCCAACGCTTCCCAGTTAGGGCCTTCGGGTCGCGCCGAGCACCAGACCGCGGCTTTGGTTTCCAGCAGCGCCGGTATCTCGCCCGCGATCGCCCGGATCGTTCCGTCCGGCGTCGATGTGGCCATGACCCGGTCCAGAGCCGCCGTAACGGCGAGCTCGCGCGCGAGCGCTCGCTCGGCGTCGAGCAATTCCGCGCGTTTGGCGTTGCGCTGCAGCTGCAACGCGAGCGATCCGACGATTAGCAGCGACACGAGCGAGAGCAGCCGGTTGGTGATGCGCAACTGGCTAACGACGAACCCGGCACTCGCGAGGTCGATGTACCAGCCGAGGAAGATGCCCACGCAACCGAGCAGCATCGTCAGGATCGTCAGGCGTTGCGTTCCCTGGAGTACCGCGAAAACGACCGGCGCCTCGTAGGCGATGTCGGCGATGACGGGATCGGGAATGACCCAATCGCCGATGAATACGAACACGACCATCGCATACGACAGCAGTGCGACCCAATGGCGAGGGGCGGGCGATCCGGGTCCGAGCAGCGGTACCGGGGCATGACCGTTCATGTCTAACGTATCGGCATTCGGCCGCGACGAGTAACCCTCGGCTAAATTGCGTTCCGCAGACGACCGCTCGCTCGGGCGTGCGGCGCGTCACCGTTGCGAAGGCGCGCGTCGATACTAACGTTCGCTTTCGCTAGAGCCGAGCATGTAAGAATGGACCGACATTCCCCGGCTGCTTTTCTACGCGACGATTGTGGCCAGGGGCTCGTCGAGTACGCACTGGTCATCGCGCTCGTCTCGATGGTGGCCATCGCCGCGCTACGCGTCCTCGGGTCGAAGGCCAAGAATACGCTCAACAACGCGGCCGGAGAACTAAGCTAGTTAATAGTTGACGGTCATCGTAGCGAATCCACAAACGTGCCGGAGGGCGCCGAGTACTTCGCCGGAATTGCGCCGTAATAGGTGACCGGCTGATTGAACCCGCCGACGCCGAGCAAGATCGCGTACCCGAGCGTTTGCGGAGCCGCCGGTCCCGTCACCGAATCGGCACCGAGTCCGGTGAAGCGCTTGGCCCCTTCCGGGCGTCTAAGCGTCCGGGGTAGAAGGCCCCGCCGAACCAACCTCGGGAACCGTGAAAGAGCCAGCGTGAAAAACCTCGTCCCCCCTGGAGTCGCTCCCCGGAGCGGCCGGATATGACCTACGACTACCTCGTGGTGGGGGCCGGCTTCGCCGGTGCCACGCTCGCGGAGCGCCTCGCCTCCCAGTGCGACGCGCGCGTCTTGGTCGTCGATGCGCGCCCTCACGTGGCCGGTAACGCCTACGATCCGCTCGACGAAAGCGGCGTGCGGGTGCACCGCTACGGGCCGCACATCTTTCACACCGCGAGCGCCCGCGTGGTCGACTACCTCTCGCAGTTCACCGCTTGGCGGCCCTACGTGCATCGCGTCCTGGCCGACGTGGGCGGCCGCCACGTGCCGCTGCCCATCTGCGCCGGCACCCTTTCCGCGCTCTATGGCCTCGACCTCGACGCGCTGCAGATGCAGCGCTTTCTCGACGAACGGCGCGAACGCGTGGCCACGATCCGCAACTCGGAGGAGGCGATCGTCGCGCGGGTCGGGCGTGAGCTCTTCGAGCTACTCTTCCAGAATTACACGCGCAAGCAATGGGGCGTCGCCGCGAGCGACCTCGACGCCAGCGTCTGCGGACGCATTCCCGTGCGCACGAGCCGCGACGACCGTTACTTCTCCGACTGGTTCCAAGCGATGCCGCGCGACGGCTACGAGGCGATGTTCGGGCGCATGCTCGATCATCCGAACGTGGAAGTCGCTTTAGGCGAACGCTACGAGGACATCGCAAGCCGCGTGCGTTTCGATCACTTGATCTACACGGGACCGATCGACGCGTACTTCGACTATTGCTTCGGCGCCTTACCATATCGTTCGCTCGAGTTCGAGTTCGAGACGCTGCCGGTCGAGCGCCACCAGCCGGTCGCGGTCGTCAATTATCCCGGCCCCGAAGCGTTCACGCGCGTGACGGAATTCAAGTGGTTGACGGGCCAGCGTCACCCAAGCACGACGATCGCGCGCGAGTATCCGCGGGCGACGGGCGACCCCTACTATCCGATTCCTCGCCCCGAGAACCGCGCGCTGTACGCGAAATACGCGACCAAGGCCGCGGCCGAGGCCAACGTCACCTTCGTGGGCCGCTTAGCGGAATACCGGTACTACAACATGGATCAGGTCGTGGCGTCGGCCCTGGCGACGTTCGAGGAATTGGCGACCGAACGGGTCGCGTAGCCGCGAGCGACCAGCGGCTGCCCGCGAGCGCCGCGAACTGGGCGCGACTGGTCCCGCCCCAGTCGTAGAACGCGATGCCGAGCGCGCCGAGGCGGCGCGCTTCATCGACGGCGGCGGCTACTTCGCCCGGCGGCGGCGCTCCGCGCGGACCCTCGGCAATCGTCTGGCCGCCCAGATCGATCGGGATCGCCCGTCCGGCCGCGCGCGACAGCGCGGCAAACGAACCGCGCAGCGCCGCCCGGACCGCGGAGGGCGTGACCGCACGGCGCGAGAGCATCCGCCAGTAGGCCATCGGCTGCAGCGCGTCCGCCTCGGCGGCGATTTCGGCATAGGGATAGTCCCGCTCGGTCAAGTGCTCGAGATAGGCGTCCTCGACGGTCGCCACCAGCGGGTAGCCGGCACCGAGCGCCGCGCGGAGCGCGGCGAGGTACCGGCGCAAGGCCGCGTATCCCGGGGCCCCGTCGCCCAGGAAGTAGTCACCGCGCTCCAAATCGACCGCCAGCCCCGCGAACCCGTTGCCGCGCCGGGTTCGGTACGACGCGGCGGCGATCTCGGCCGTGAGATCCTCGAAGGTGGCCGCTCGCGGCACGGTCCAGGCGAACACCGCGATGCCCCGAGCCGCGGCCCGGTCGATCAGGTCGTCGATCGTGGGCCGGTCCGCCCCGTCCAGCTCGCGAAACTCGCCGTAGGTCGTCCGCAGCTCCAGCGCGCGAACGCCGGCCGCCGAAGCTTGCCCGACGATCGCGGCCGGGTCCAGCCGCTCGAAGGAATCGGGATCGTCGGCTACCGGCGAAAACGAGAGCCACAGCGCCTTTCCGGCGAGCGCCGCGACCGATGCATGCGGCGGCGCGGCGGGCATGCGTACCGCGAGCCGGGCCCGGGACCGTCCGGGGATCGTGACCGTATAGAGGTAACGCGCTCCCGGCCGGACGGCCGGGTCGTCGAACGATGAGACCGGCGGGGCCACGACGGTAAGCGCTCCGGCGCCGCCCGCAGCACTGTCCCGCCTGACGGTGACGGGCACGGTTGCCCGCGGAAACCATCCGATCCGCACTTCGCGCGGGCCCAGCGGCCGGGCCGAGATGCGCGGCTCTCTCCACGTCCGCGTGTCGGTCCGCACGCGAACCGCCGCCAGCGCGACGCCGACGTCGGCCCGGATCGCGACGGCCAGCGGCCCGTCCGCGTCGGTCGAGACGATCGCCGCCGGGCCGTCGAACCGCGCCCGGGTCTGCCACTGGGCGCTGCCCCGCGACGGGCTGAACGCGAGCTCGCCGCCCCGCAGCAACGCCGTCGGCCGGCCGTCGGCGGCCCGAAACGCGACGTGAACGAGCCAGCGAGCCCGTCCGTCCGGGCTGAAGCCCAGCGGGCGCGAGTCGACGATCAGGCGAGCCGGCGGCGCGGGTTCGAAGACGGCTCCGCTCGCCGCCGGCCGGGGCGTCACCGGAGGAACCGGGCTCGCCTGCGAAACCGGAGTTGCCCGAGGCGCGCGCGCGCAGCCCGCGGCCGCGAGCGCGGCCACGAACAGCGCCGCCTGGGCGGCGACCCCCGACCGCATCAGTCGTCGACGACGCGCGAGAGCACCTGGGCGCGAAAAGCCGCCAGGGCCGGATACGCGCCGATCCAGTCGTCAACATTGAAAGCGAACGTGACGGCGCCGTGGCGCCTGGAGGCCAAGAAGCCGGCCAGGCCGCGCACGTGCATCATGCTGCCGGTCTTCGCGAACGTCCGCCCGGCCGCGGAGGTGCCCGCGATACCCTCGATCGTCCCGCGCGCGCCGCCGATGGGCAGCGAGTCGAGCACCAGTTGGCGGTTGGGGCCCTGCCAGTCGTGCTGAAGGATGGCGACCAGGTCGCGCGGCGTGATGCGGTCGTACTGCGACATGCCGCAGCCGTCGGCCAAGGTCGTCGTGGCCGGGTCGACGCCGATCGACGTCAGCCATGCCCGTTCGAACGCGAGTCCCGCCACGGTCGTGCCGGGCCGCCCGCCGGCCGAATAGGCTAGCTCGCGCAGGAGCAGTTCCGCGAACAGATTGTCGCTTGGGATCCAAAAGCGTGGGCCGAGCCAGCTCGCATACGGAGCGGACTCGTGGCTCCACAGAACGGTCGCGCCCGGGCCCGGCGCGCCGGCGTGGGTCACGACGGGCGCCGGGCTTTCCGGGATAGCGACGTCGTGCGCGCGCAAGGCCTGCGCCAGCCGTTCGAAAGCCGTCGCGCCGGCGCTCCGCACGGCGACGTCGAGCGAGCTCGTGCCGCCGGCCGGCAACGAGCCGATCAACGCCGCGCAATCCGGTGCGACGGTCAGCGTGTCCAGCGAGTCCTCCGACCCACGGGCGCCGGCGCGCGCGGCGCCGTCGTCCGCCGGCACCGGCTCGCCACCGCAGGCCAGGAGCGACTCCGCCGGCGGTTCCGAGCCGGAGAGCGGCACCACGCGGCCGCCGGCGACGCCGAACTCGACGTGGACCACGTTTTCGTCGACGGTCAAGGCCGAGACCGGCACCGCGTAATCGTAGGCGAAATCATCCCAGGTCCAGCCCGCCGGATAGGGCGCGGCGTCGTAGCGGCCGTCGTCGACCGCGAGCGCGCCAAGCGACCGGATCCCCGCGCCGGCCAGCGCCGCCGCGGCCGCGTCGAGATCGCCCGACGTCAGCAGCGGGTCGCCGCCGCCGACGAGCGTCGCGGCCATCCCGAGCGTGGTCGAGGGGCCGAGCGACGCCAGCACGGTACGAAAGCGGTACTGCGGACCCAAACGCTCGAGCGCCGCGCTGCCGACGAGCAGCTTGAGCGTGCTCGCGGGTTGGAACGCGTCGTCGGCGTTCCGCTCGTACAGGACGGTCCCGGTCATGGTGTCGACCGCCAAAAAACCGGCGTGGGCTCCGCGCAGGGCAGGTGTCGCGGCGAACGCGGCGTCGAGATCGGAGCGCAGGCGCGCGAGCGCCGCCGGCGTCCAAGCGTCGCCCCCCGCGGCCGGCTCGACGACCGGAGCCGGCGCGACGGACGGCGCGGCGCCGAGCAGCGCGAGCAGCAGCGCGAGCAACGCGGCGGCGTTTGCCCCGGGAACCGCGAGACTCCCGCGCACCCGTGCTATGCGGTTCGGTCGGCCAAGCGCTGCGCGACGAATGCCGCGACGTCGCTCGGTAGCGTGCCACGGCCGAAGCCCGCGTCGTACCCGAGCTCCGTCGCCAGCAGATTCGTCACCCGCGGGCCGCCCGCGATCAGCAGGAGCCGGTCGCGCACGCCCTCGGCTTCCAGCAGCTCGGAGAGGGCCGTGAAGTTGGCGACGTCGCTGCCCTTCTGCGTGACCACTTGCGAGGCGAGCACCGCGTCGATCCGTTCCTCGACGGCAAAGCGCGCCAGGTCCTCGACCGAAACTTGACTACCTAAGTTAAAAGTTTCGAATTCCTTGTAACGCTCCAGACCGTAGTCGCCCTTGTAGCCCTTCATGTTGAGGATCGCGTCGATGCCGACCGTGTGGGCATCGGTCCCGATGCAGGCGCCGGCGACCCGGATCTTGCGCCCGATCCGCTCGCGCACGAAGGCATCGATCTGATCCATCGACATCGCTTGGGTCTTGGTCGAGGGCGCCGCGATCGCATCGACGTCGACGGCCACCGGCGTCCCAGCGTACACGACGAAGAATGAGAAGCCGTTCGCGATGGCGCGGCCTTCGGCCACCGCCACGTCGGTGAAGCCCATCTTCGCGACCAACTGCCGAGCCGCTTCGTCGGCGGCCTCGTTCCAGGCGATCGGCAAGGTGAACGAGAGCTGCACCTTGCCGTCGTCGACGGTATCGCCGTACGGCTTGACCAGCCGGCTCACCGCAGCGCGGCCCGCGGGGCGAGGGCGTCCGCGAAGGGGTTCCAATACTCGGCCGCCTTCTCGAAGACGCCGTCGAATCCGCGACCGCCGTCGGGCGAACGTTTGACGTCGGCGAAGACCTTGGCGTCGATCGAGGCCATCAGGCCGGCTTCCGCGACCCGCTCGAGCAGCGCGTGGGCCTGGCCGAGCACGCTCTGCGCGCGGCTCTCGACGATGCCGCCGGCCTTGAACTCGACTTCGTCGCCGAGGTGGCGAGCCGTCCCCATCACGTAGCGCGCGTTCTCGAGCGACAGGACGCGGTCGGCCAGAAAAGGCGTGTGGATCGCTTCGGTCAGCATGCCGCAGAGGTGGATCGTCTGATTGGTCATCACCGAGGCGAGGTTGAACATCGCGTCGACCAGGTGCCCTTTGAAGATGTCGCCCGTCATGTGTTTGGTCGGCGGCATATATTTCAAAGGGGCGCCTGGGAAGATCTGCCGTGCCAATTGCGCCTGGGCCAGCGCGAACAGGAAGCCGTCTTCGATTCCCGGGTCGATTTCGTACGCGTCGCCCAGGCCGATTTGCCGGTCGGGCATGCCCGCATCGTGCGCGAACGCTTCGTTGATGAACTGCGAGGCCAGCACCGCCGGCGCCTGTTCCAGCGCGTCGGCCGTGGTTAAGTAGTTATCTTCGCCGGTGTTGATGATGATGCCGGAACGCGCGTTGAGCATGCGCGAGAAGTGCTGGTCGACGAACGTGCGCTTCATGTTGATGTCGCGGAACAGAATGCCGTACATCGAGTCGTTGAGCAGCATGTCGAGCCGCTCGATCGCTGCCATGGCCGCGATCTCCGGCATG
>Ga0209611_10012081_pt1 | contig 12233 bp, 6 predicted proteins | sample S1TSphgellanicum_3_FD_187693 | JGI IMG/M metagenome (GOLD analysis project Ga0209611, IMG submission 187693) | Host-associated microbial communities from peat moss isolated from Minnesota, USA - S1T2_Fc - Sphagnum magellanicum MG (SPAdes) (version 2) | ecosystem: Host-associated > Plants > Peat...
TGAAATGACTTATGTTCACTTTGGTCAATGCCATTCTTAATTTGCAATATGACCCTCAAATCATATGAAACTTGCAAAGCAACAATTGACTAGGTCCAACAATTCTTTGAAATAGACACTCTAAATTGTTTTGTTGATTCATTTTGAATTCTTTTGCTAAATGTTTCATGTCAATCATAACTTATATGATCAATTAACATACTTTAAATTGATGTTGACATGATATTCTATCAATCAAAAGTTAAAACATTTAACAATATATGACAAAATCGATCGTGACCAAATTGAACTTAAGTACTATATTGGAACTTGGGCTCTGTGTTGCTGCATGTTCAAACTTTTTTTTTCTTATCATGCTCCCATTTGGTTTTCAATATCTTGTTATTATTTATATCAATTTCAAATTTAATTTAAATTATATTAAATATCATATCCATGATGGGTAAAATAAAAGAGGGAGGTAGTTATTAACAAAAGAATGAGGTAGTTAAATTGGGAAATGATGAAGTAGTTACGAGTTGTCTCTAAAATTGTCCCTGAAATTATTTTGGGATGACCATATGACCAGAATAGTCATGTAAAAGCGACATACAATTTTTTTTTACAAACCACCCAATATAAACCAATTCTTACATCACTAAAATTATAGAAAAATGATTTGTATTCATTATTGCATCAACAATGTCTCTAGAGATCATAGATATGACAAACCATTGAAAGTACTTATATCTAAAAACATTGCTACGAGATATATAATCATGTATTGTACAATACACATGTATAGTAATCTAATGCTTATAGTGTGTGGGTGGGGATGCTCATGTATCTTTCCAAAGTGTGAAAACACAAAGGGTAGGTGTGTTATGAAAATGTTTGGTTTGGGTCCCAAAGCATCATTTTTTTGGAGGTGAATTTTCATCCCTTGATGACAAGGTTTAATTTTTTTTTAACAGAGTGAATATTTGACTAATTTTGCTGAAGTTTTCAGAACTTTTTGCCAAATTTTTGAAACCACAGAATTCATATAGATATAAACACTTGTCCCAATTATCCTTGGAAATCCAAAATGAGAAGGAGAGATGCAAAGGGAAAGAAAAAAGGGATCTGACTTTGAGAGAAGATGCCAGGAATAATAAGTTACCTGACATTTTCAGTTGTTTACCCAACAAACCCTAAGCGGTTTTCCACACATGGAACCAGGTGGTGTGGCAACAACAACAACTCAATTCAAAGGGTAGGTGGAGGTAGGTGGGCAATCAAGACAGAACCAGCAGACGTGCATTACAGCACCCCGGAAAACACTTGGAGAAATTTCCTAGTATATGTATGTGGAGGGCACCTTATATGTGTATTATTTTCTCTATTTTGGTTGGAAATGCAAGCAGCAAGCCCCATTGTCGGTAACCTTAATGGTACAACCCAACCCTATCTGCCCCCCCCCCCTTGTTTGCCCATTTCGCTAGTTTAGTGACCTTTGGGCTTCCTAATAAACCGGTCAGTCAGGAGTACAATTATCAATCTTTTTACCAAGACCACCCAACCAACAACCCAACAACTAGAACTCAACAAGTCATGTCCAATTTAAGTAGCACTTGAGCCAAAAGGAAAAGTTCCACTTGTTCCTACATTCTTTAGTATACTGAGCACCCCCTACCCCGCCCCTCTCGCGTCTCTCTCTCTCTCTCTCCACATACATTGTGCTCTCTCTCTCTCTCTCTCTTTGCTATGTTCCTGGCCTTTCAAAAGTGCCAAATTATAGTGCAATAAGGGCCTTGAGGATCTGGTCTGGTCCAATTAATGGACTTGCATGGGAAAGGACAAGGTGAATTCAACCATTGGGCCAGAGTGAACCAGCAGCACTCACCAGTACACCATGCAGGATGGGTGATGAGTTGACAGGAAATACATTTTCATTGTATTCCTATCCCATAGCCAACCAGGGTGGTTAGGTATGTACTAACACACTAACCATCCACATGCATCTACTTATCTTGTAACCACCAAATGCCTTCCTTACCTACCTACATAGTAACCACTTTTCATTTCTGTACCTGCTTTACCTCTGATGCTCACCCATCTATAGTAGTCATTTCATTAGTCATCACCTAAGTAGTGTGAGGGTGCCAAGTAGGAGGGTTTATAGGATAAGTCACTAAGGCGGAACCTTGGTAACGCAGTTGTGGTTCATCCAAACTGAGTGATAAGGGGATTTTCAATGGATGGTGAAGTGGTGGTTGCTAGCTCACATAATCTCTATTGTACTTGGCTGCATTGTTGTTTTTCCACAAGTTTTCCACCACCACACCAACCTTTCTTGTTTTATTGGATTGGGCATGATGAAAGAGCTGTGGCCTTTGGGGTTCCCAAAGACTTTCCATCATAAGTCTCTTCTTCTTCTTCTTCTTTGATTGTTCAGACAGTTCCAATTCTGTAGGTTGACATTTGGTCGGCAGGTATGAAGTATGAACACATGTATGGTCTTGTTCAATAAATAAAATAAAATAAATAAATAAATAATGAATAAATGTATGGTCTTGTTCCCACCTGTTAGTACACATTCATTCTCTTGTATAAAGTTAATTCATTATGAAAACAAAAAATTCTGAATTTTTTAATTCTTGCCATTTCATTCCATAAATAAATAAAATAAATTCAACGTAACCTTGTCGTCAGAATTAGTTGAAATGTTGAACCTATTGTGATTTTTGATACACATTTGATTTAGTGATGCCCAAGTATGTTCAAAAGTTGATACGAGACAAACATTAGTTATGACCTATCACATAATTGGCCGCATGCAAATGGAGTTTGCAAAACAATTGAATACCCTAAGCCTAGGGTCAGTTTCCACATGGATGAAATGAATGATTTTTTTTTCAAAAAATTAATTCGTTTTTATAAATTTAAAATTACTATTTTTTCATGATCTACTATGATACTAGTGGTAACCTTGTGCATAATGCATAGGTGTGTTATTTCAAGTTAATTCCCAAAGCGTTTCGGAGAGGGAGGGAAGGTCGGTCAGGCAGCGCTTTTGGCACCTGGATTTTGGAGTCCGTTGTGTAGTAGTAATCCGTCGATTAAAATGTCAGTCGACGTTCCGGATCTCGACACGTGGTTAGTTAGTCACCCCGGGTACCCGTATCTTTCCCTCTACCTAATAATGACTCTACAGGAAAAGTCGCAATTTGGAACCTGTAAATTTACCAAAAGGTTGAGCCGTAATCAGTTTTAATTGGGACCTGGGAAATTTACCAAAAGGATAAACCGCAGTCAGTTTTAATTGGCACCTGGAAATTTTACCAAAAGGGTGCACTTTTGGGCGATTTCACAGCAATTACTAGAGTCACTGTCACTGACAGATTGACTGACAGACTTGCTGAATTAATATATAAGATTGTTGTATGAGGAGTGAAATTATTCAGATTGTAGCTTGCGATAATTATGATGGTTTTCAACACTTGAACTCCGTATTTTCACGAAAATAGTTTGAGTGTTTTAAAGATTATTTAATGATGAAACTGACCCTATGGAAAAGAATTGGAATTGAGAAGCAATCTTTGAAATAACATTGGAAACTCATTTGTATGAATTAAATCAACATAATTTTAACAATATGACTAATGCAGTACCACCATGGTAGGGACATGAGATAATACCAACCTTGTATCAGTTTATACCAGTTTCAATATCAAATATATTATTGCCTCGTGCTAGTAAAAAATTAACCTTGGACTCAATATTAGGATCAATATGTGAAATCAAAATATGGAAACAATTTGCTTGGTAATGGTTATTTAACAATCAAACTAGTGTTTGGCTTCAAAGGGCCCTAATTAGGCCTCTTGTATCCCAAGAAGTTAAGTCCATCAATGCATTCAGCATGAAAGGTTTTCAATCAAAACAACTTTTGCTTTTGAAAAACTTCAATATATCATCTTTGACTTAGCATTACCTTTCTTGGTGAATTTGAGCCTAATTTCTAGTCCTTCAGCCCCTTAGCCACACATGCACACTTAAAAATAGTGGTGAAAAAGGGGCCCAAATTGTCAAATGAGGAGCTTGGATGTGCCCAAACACATGGTAAACTTGGTTGGGGGGTGTTAATGGCAGGGGCGAGATCAATTTCCTAATCTAGTCTAATTTGCAACTCCATGAAGTTTTTTTCACCCTCTTCACCAAAGTGCATAAATGTCAGGCAATTGTTCTAACCACAATTTTCTAGCTTCTCAATAGGTTGCATTTGCCTTTGCATCTCCCCTTTGCATATCATTTAGTTATGGAGCTCAGTAGTGCGCGTATAATATAGATTTCTAGGGGTTTTCACAATGTGGTTATGGATACTGCAGGGAGAGGAGTGCCATCTTGGCATCACCATGGACAAAGGAAGGTGGTAATGGTTGTGATTGCCCTATAATTTGCTTGCAGGGAGATAATATACTAAACCTACAACTTTGTGCAAGGCTTGCATGAAGGCCCTCACTCAAATATGTGGTTTGTATCACATTGTGGCTAGGGTTAAAAGCTCTCAAGTGGTTTCAAAGTTTAAGAGTTGAATGGTTTAAAGGTTTTGACTTCGTGTGCATGTTGTTTTTTGTGGTGATTTTATGTGAGAGTGTCATTCGAGTTTGAGAGTAGTCAATGGCTCATTTAAGCTTCCATTGATAGTTTCAATATCTAATTTTAACTAGAATCATAATTTTAATTAAAGCATTTGTGATACATATGACAACTTTTATTACTTAACAAAACATTAAAAGAATAACTATTCACAAAAAAATTGCACAAGGAAATAAAATGAAACACATAACAAATTAATTACAACAACCTTGAATTAAATGAAATAAAAACTTAATTGCCTCTTTTTACTTTTTTTTGGGACACAAATGGGAAAAAACCATTGCAAAAATAAGACTAGGCATAGAATAAAAACGAAAGAAGGTATCCAACCCCATGGAAGAAAACCCTACCAAATGAAATCACCATCAATGGGCAAATGATAATACCATCTAATTTTTCTACCATCATGTGCACAAAGAGCTTAATAGGGACATTAACTCTATCAAAAACTTTCAAAATCTTTTTTTTTTAAATCTTTTTTTTTAAATATTTTTTTAAAAAATTTTTTACTAACTCTTTGAGAGATATGTTTCCAATCTAACCTTTCATAATCAATGAACCCTTCCCACATCGTTACCCTTCCAAAGTTTAGCATTGTGCCATCTAATGTTGTTGAACATTATGTTATTTCTTTCTATCTAAATAAACTAGAGAATGACACCCTTAAGTAAGGATCAAAGTGAACTAAACCTTCTTAGTATATTTGGGTAGACATTTGTTAAACAAATAGTTTTGCATGCTCAAAGCACTCCACCTACAAGTGGTATGTGATGGTGTCTACAACTTGTGAAAGCAAATTCCAAAGCTTTACATGCCCTAGGGCAATGCCAAAACCTATGTTTAATGGATTTCAGGATATTTAAATTGCAAGAAAGGAAAGTTGTATGGATGCCATGATTGGTTTTTGCTTTGCATGTGTTTCTTGCAAGGGCTGCATGCCAAAAGTTCCAAATGAAGGATAAATCCTTCTTGGCCTTCCTTTTTACCCAAATGTCCTTCCATTTCAATTGAAAGTTGGCAACATAACTTGCCCCCATTTGCTATGTATGTTTTTCTTTTGTTGAGTTTGTGAATTACACAACCTCCTTCCTTGTTTGATTTGAGTAATGCATCATATCACCACAACCTTCTTAAATGCAATTTCTAGTATCAAAAGTCAAGCTATCCAAAGCATCATACAATAATGAAAAATAAAATTCCTTAGGCCTTTTACATGAACATACTCTCACTTGCTTGATAATATATGTATGTGTACCAATTCCTAAATGATAATGGCTACAACGGCTTGGATTGTGCCCCCACACCAAACATAAGGATTTCATTAGGGATCATTACCATTTTTTGCATTGAATGGTCTTCATTAGGCTTGAAATTTTCATTTGTGCAGAAAAGCACAATTAGGGTCCAAGTGTGAATCTTCATAAATCTTTAACCATTCATCCTTGCTAGTTTCTTTAGTGGGTTCTTTAAGCTCATGCAACCATTCCTTGGACTATAAGTTATTTACAATCCCCTATTAGATGATGAAGTCGAATTATCCATGTGATTTTTTTTTCATATTTCTTCTTACAATTTGAATCAACAATCCTTAGAATTTTGAAGGTCCTTAATGAAATGCAAACATGCACTATCTAATTCATATACTCTTGGGATAGATATTTTTAAATTATCTCCCTTAAAAGAAGACACCCTCCATATATCCATTCATTTGATAGATTCAATTAGGTGTGGAGATGAAAACTAAAATATTTTAAGAATGGACTTCCATGCTTTCATGCTTTGGCTCCACATTCTAGAACTTGGTGAGTGTAAGTGGCTTTGGATGAGTGCCTAATTGAAAGTAAAAGCCCACCACCTACGTTTGGATGATTCATAGTTTATATATGAATAGGATTTTCAAGTTTAAAATCCCTAATTCAAAGCCATAGAAATCTAGCCATGTAGTTTTGGAGATTTTCCATTGGCCATTGCTCTTGCAACACTATACAAAGCCTCTTATGTTATTGGCTCCATCAACCTCTTATTAATCAACCTTTTATTCATGGCCTTTGTGAATTTCTTGGGATATATATGGAACATTTTTGCACACAATTCCTTTTGGTGTGGTGTTGTTTGTAGTTAGCTTTACACAAGTGGTTGTAAAATTCATTACATAGTTATTCTAACATACAATTGTTCAAAATAATTATCTTATTTTTTAAAATAAAAGTTGAGATAATGACTTCTTCAGTTTCAACCTCATGGTTGAAAATAACTCTTTTATCAATGAATTGCATAATGTGTACAGTGTGAGATCTTTGGCCAACAATTTTTCAAGTTCTTGAACCTTATATGGGTTAATGCCCCCACCTTGTTTTGTAATTCTTTGCCATGGAAGAAAAATTATAGGTTGTCTTGAACCAATATAAATTGTGTCAAAGTTCATCTTCTTCACATTTGAACTAATTTGCAATTTTTTGTTTGCAAAATTCCTTATTTTAATAGTTTCTTCATCTTAGTAAAAAAACAAACATTCTCGTGGTTGCATGTGCCAAATGTTTGTGATATTCTTTGTAGTTTTAGTAAGGTATCATATACTCATTTTCTAATACAAACACTAGACTAATATGCATCCAAGTTCACTCTATGTTTTATTAGATTTTGAGTGAAATTGAACAAATTTACTATGGTGAAAGTGCCTAACCCTTCGTAAATGGGGACCAATTATTACAAACATGTGAATTCACTAATAGTTAAATCATCAATAATTGATTAATTAATAATTAATTCCAACCCTAGGTTAAACACTTAAGAACCTTCACTAGGATACTTAGCTTAAACTAGTAAGTTAGCCCACTTAAACACCTAGCCCACTAACTTAGGGCGCAAATGTGAAGATCTGAACCCTTTGCCTCCTCTCACAACCACCATGTTTAAAGAACAAATCATTGACCATTATTTAAATGAATGATATTTTTTTGTCATCACATTATGCACATTCTTTTTTACCCAAAGCAATTTTTGACATTTTTTAGTGATTATTGACTATTCTATTGTAGGCTATTGTTGGTTATTATATCATAAGCTATTATTGGTCATTTTATTTTATTTATCATAAACCATTTTTGGCTATTTTATCGTAGTCTATAATTGAATATTTTAAACTATTGACCATTGGCTATTTTTGACTAATTTATCATAGGCTATTGCTGGTTATTCTAAGTTATTGACCATTGGCTATTATTGGCTTATCTAAGTTATTTGACCTTAAGCTATTTTTGGGTATTTTATCACAAGCTATTGTTGGCTATTTTAAATTATTTTGCCCTAGGCTATTGTTAGCTATTTTAAGGTATTTTACCCTAGGCCATTGTTGGCTATTTTAAGGTATTTTATTTTAAGTTGTTTTTGGTTATTCTATTCTAGGCTATTGTTGGCTATTTATCATAGGTTAATCTTGCCTATGGTTGGTTATTATATCGTAGGCTATAGTTAATTATTCTATCATTGGTTATTATTAAAAAAAAATTTAGGCTATTTTAGACTATTTTACTTTATATTATCATTAGTTATTTTATCATAGGCTATTATTGGTTATCATAGGTCATTTTTGGTTTGTTAAGTTATTTTACTGAAGTTATTATTGTTTATTTAAAATTATTTTACCCTAGGTTATTCCACCTTAAATTATTATATGTAAATTTTAAATTTTAAATTATTTAAAGTTATTATATTTAAAGATAAAATGACCTATAATAACATAGAATAAAATGACTTTGAATAATCTAAGGTTTAACTTGAAATGACACAGAATAATTTAAAGTAAAATAACCTAAGGTATAGTTTAGGGTTAGTTAAATAGTTTAGTTTAAAATAATATAAAGAAAAAAACTTATAATAAGTTAGGATATAACCTATGATAGTTTAAAGTATAATAACCTATAATAATTTAAAATATACCTAGGATATACTAATAATTTACAATATCCTATAATAATTTAAATATAACTTAAAATAACCTATGTTAATTTTAAATAACATAGGGTATTGTCACAGATGCCAATGCCATGGGGTTCATTCTTTTGAATGTTCATCCATGATTTGTATTAAACTTGTACTAAATTTTAAATTTAGTTTCAATTCACTTTTAGTTAACTCCAAGTCAACTTTGAGTTAAATTTTAGTTAATTCCCAGTTGAGTCCTAATTAACTTTTAGTTAAATCCTAATTAACCTTAGTTAACCCTAGTTAACTTTCAGTTAATTCATAGTTGATTCTCAATTAGGAAAGTTTTCAATAATTTTTTTTACTTGATGCACACATAAAAGCTTCTTTGGAAGCTTCCTCAAACTAGGTCCCCAAAGGGGTATAAATAGAAATAGGACCTTTCATTTCCCTTCATATATTCAACACTAATTTTAGGCATGATCTTGCACTATAACCTTATCCTGTTTTTTTCATGTTCATGTTTGCATATGTTAACATAATAAAGATTTTTTTTCACATTTGTCTTGCACATCTCATGTTCTTGTTCATAGTTCTTGTCTTTTTATTTTTGAAATCACATGATCTTGTCTTGTTCCTTATTTGAAAATTAGATTTAAACTTTTCTTTTAACCTTTGTTCTTGTGATTCTTCATGTCCTTAATAAGTATAACTTATAATAATTTAACGTATTTAAAATAACAAAATAAAAATAAACCTATTCATCGTAGTAAATTATAATAGTGAATTATATCAATTAATAATGAAACATGATGTTTACATAGTGACCTTATAATGAAATAACTTTAACCAAGGTGAAATCACTAAAATGTAATGAACTTATTTCACTTTTAAGGTCTCATAGTGATTTAGGCCATAATTTTTTTTGATTAATTTTAAGGTTATTTGGTGGATAGGTGTTGATAATGGCAAGATCGCCTCTACACATCCCTTCACTTTATCCATTGAACTATATTGCTAACTAGTGTGCCATAGTGGTCACATGTTTAACCCATTTGAAATCTAATAAAATGCACATCCCTTCGCCCTATCCAACCTCACCTTGTTGAATATCATATTTGTATTATTTGTCAGCTTTAGTTAACCATAGTTGTGCATCATTCTAGAAAATGTTACTAAATATTTATAGTTATTTCACCTCTTAAAAATTATGGTCCTATAGAAGTATCATCTCCATTTTGGGTATTAAATCTTGGAAGTAATGATATAATTTGTGAACTTCCCCATCCATGTTCAACCCATGTACCTTGTAGGATAGAAATTGTATTTAAATGGAACACTATTATGATTTTAAAAATCCTTGTGTAAGTTTTCATCTCATTGTATTATTGATTGGTTGCCAAATTGAGCCACCTTGCTCATCTACCATCCCTTCTCATGAGGCAATATCTTAGGCTTCTTTCCTATGCTCCATCCAACAACACCAGTTCTTCCTCCTCTTGATCAAATTCCTTTACAACTTCCAAATCCCTATCAATAGCTTCATATTCCTCAACTTGCACATCCCTAGAACTAAGAATAAAAAACTTATTCACATTTCCTATCTTTGAATGACATAACCTTAAGTGGTTGATCTTGTAGTAGTAATTAATGTGCAACCATTTCATTATGGTAATATTTTTTTAACAAAGATGAATCATAACGCAACCTTGTCCATTCACAATTCTCATCCACAATAGATATTGACACCATACCCAAATCTTGGATCTCATGTTGGAAGTCATTATCATTTGAACTACCTCTCCTATAAGGTTTTTGTTGATTAATGCATTAACATTAATATGCCTCAATCCTAGGTGATGCACAATGTTGAAGTTGAAGTCCTACAACAAATCTACCCACCTCCATTTCCTACCATGTGCATTTGACACAATGGCCAACTTGAATTTGAAAGGTTTATGGTTAGTGTGGAGAGTAAAATGATTATGATGGGGATAACATTGAAATTTCATGATGCCCCTAATCATTGCATAATAGCCACCTTCCATAGGATGATAATTTTGTTGAACCTTAAAAATAAATCCTCGTTTGCATACATGATCCTTCCTACCTTCCCTTTGTGATAACATTGCCCCAACACCCATAATGAACCAATCAATGTCCAAAATGAAAGGTTTTTCAAAGTTAGGGCATAATAGCATAGGAGTAGACATTAGCCTTATTTTACTTCATCAAAAGTTGTTAACATTTTAGATCCCAATGAAAAGGTAGATTACTCTTGGTCAATTCACACAATGATAATGCCATTCTTGCTTAATTATTCACAAAATTATTTTTCAAACCAAAATAATTATTGCCTCTACTTTCCTTGGATATGGCCACACAACATGGGCATCAACCACATGCCCCATGAACACAAGTTCTTTGGCTCCAAACTATAAACATTTACTAAGATTTAGTTTTAACTTTACTTCATTCAATTGAGAAAGAACTTGCTCCAAATGGTGTAATGCTCCTCCCATCCATGACTATAAATGTTCACATTGTCCATGAAAACCTTCACAAACTTCTCGAATTCATTTTAAAAATCTCTTTCATGGTGCAAGAAAATGTGCATGTGGCATTTTTCAACCCAAAAGGCATTATTGCTCATAAGCATACATGGCAATTTTGGTAATGATAACAATCTTGTACACATCCCCCTTGGTTGTTTTGATCTACCAAAATCCAGGTTGGAGATCCAAGGCATTGAAAACTTGTGACCCTCCCAAATGTGTCAATTTGTCTTCAATTAGTGGAAGGGGGTAGGCATTTCTCCTAATTTAATGGTTAAGGGATTTAGAATCCCCATAAAATCTATGAAATCCATCATGTTTTATAAGGAGATCAACCTTGTATGCATATTTTGAAATATCTAATTGCACTTTCCCCAACTTCACAAGAGTTTTCAAATTGTTTCTTGACTTCAATTTCTTCCCATATTAATAAATGTCTTGGAGTAATTCAACATGGTGGAAAACCTTGCATGTCAATGCAGTGATATCCCACCACACAACATTCTAACTCTCCATTGTTTTAACCAAAAACCTCTTTGAACCTCTTTAACACCCTCTATAAAACAACAACCTAAAAGGCATCAAATTTAGGCTCACCTTGATATTTTCATATTTATTTTCCATCACATTCCTTTTTGCCCCTTGAATATGTTCTCATTTGTGATGATTAGTTTACTAATTGAATGCATCCCTACATTTTTTGACTTTATCAATTCTCATTGAATGTTGGTTTCATGTTTTTCATGATTAGGTCATTTTTCTTTTCTTGGTCACTCTCTACAACTAGTCCATGTAATCCAAGTCCTCTTCCTCATGAAAAATTTGCTAATTTTAGTGGTTGATGAACATATGATTCATTTGTTCCTTTCTTTTACATGTTATCAAGTGATCAAATGCATCAATTTTAAAATTAAAATATTTTTGTAACTTTTCTTCCTTTCTTACACAAGTAAAGTGAGACTCCTTAAGTATCTATTTGCATCACAAACTTAACATTTCATGATTTAGTAATGGAAATCGTGCAAAATTCGTTCGTTCATAATTTGTACATTTCATGCATTGATATCGTGCATTGAAAACATATTTCACGCATAGGTTTATAAGAAGATGTGAAATTTGTGTGACATTCGTTCA
>Ga0209611_10012083_pt1 | contig 12232 bp, 8 predicted proteins | sample S1TSphgellanicum_3_FD_187693 | JGI IMG/M metagenome (GOLD analysis project Ga0209611, IMG submission 187693) | Host-associated microbial communities from peat moss isolated from Minnesota, USA - S1T2_Fc - Sphagnum magellanicum MG (SPAdes) (version 2) | ecosystem: Host-associated > Plants > Peat...
GAACTTTTAAAGGGTAGCCTTTTGCCTTCAGAAAGACAATAAGACTGACCATCTGGAAGACAAAAAACTTCTTACAACTACAAAGTCTCAAGAATCTGTAAAATTGACTATTGATAACCCCCAGCTTTGCAGTCATTGAGATAAATGAAATAATAATAAATGAAAGAATGCAGAATGAAATGAAAAAAACCTCCACAGTTGTTGTATAGAGACCACCAGCAAACTTTTCAATTTCACTCTTCACACCCTTTATAACAGGCACTGCTAGCAGTTCCTCATATACTCGACGATATAACTCCAGTATGGCATGTACCTGCTCAGGTAAATTTCGGGTATGCATCAAAAAAACTCTTTTGCTTCAGACCTAGATAGTCAAACTTTGTGCTCCTATAAGAGTGAGAAATACTTGACCTTGAAATAGATGCAACATAGTACAACTCAAATGTGGGGTTACTGCAAGATGCAGATTGCTTCTAATACAATGTATTCTACAGAGACAGACTAGTAAAAAGTGAATGTGCACCTCTTTGTCAGCTTCCTCCTTTGTAGCAAATGCAGTATGACCTTCCTGCCATAAAAACTCACGACTCCTGTGAAATAAACGTAATAATCATTGAACTAAGAAAACAAATTGGCATCAGCTTTGGCAGGGACTACGTGCTACACTTGTTCCTTCATAGTGTAACAAAATACTGGACTTGATCGTTGAGACACACAACTGTGCTTTTGTCATGGATTGATCAGTTTCAGTGGTGATCAGCAAAGTACTCACCTGATGAAAGGAGTAGGATGTTTGAACTCCCACCGCACCACATTGCACCATTGATTTATTCTAAGAGGAAGGTCCCGGTGACCTCGAATCCACTTAGCAAAGATGGGATACATAACTGTCTCACTGGTGGGGCGGATGGCAATGGGCTCCTCTAATTGGGAGTCTCCTGATTTTGTCACCCATGCAACCTGCTCATGCACAGGCACAGCCAAAATGGTGAAATTAAGACGTGAGAGTCAAAGAATCGATGGAACTTGCCAAGTTCCAAACCACAAACCTTGTGTATTGCGAATTTGAATGCAAAGAGTCCAAGATGGAAATGCTCAAAGAAAGGCACAGACAATACGGAGGTCAATGCAATGTCATGTTAAGTGGAGAGGCAAAATACCTCAGGGGCAAAACCTTCAACATGGTTTTTCTCTTTTGTCAGTGCCTTCTCTGATACAAAAAGAGGGAAGTAGGTGTTCTCAATCCCCATCTTCTTGATCTCCTTATCAAAAAAATCCTGTTCGTGACATTCACCACCATTGAATTCAGTTACAAAACCCTAAACCCTAAACCCTCCTGAATGCTTTTAGTTACTAAGGCAATCTCCTTAAATAGAATACAGATCATGCAACCTATCCTTTGGAAGAAACCATATGCTTTCTTCTTATATACACGTGTAATATATAGAGGAGAAATCATTCAAGATTGAAAGACAAACTGTTGCCCTAAAAAATTCAATATTCTTGCCCATACAAATGGAGGGTACCTTAATGGACTCCCAAATAGCATAAGACCAAGGCCGGAGAATGTAACACCCAGACACATCATAGTACTCAATCATTTCTCCTTGAACAACCAGCTGTATTCATTCAATCAAAGAAAATTGTCAGTATCCTCTGAGTCAAAAACACTGCCATTGAGAGTCTCTAAACCCTAGAAGGTCACACCATAGAAGAGCGTCACAGAAACATCATCCAGGGTGAAGGTTGAAATGTTTGTCTTACATCTGAGTACCAATCCCCAAAGTTCTCTTCCTTCTTGAATGTTAGACCAAGGCCTGACTCTTTCTTGACTTCTTTCTTCTTTGCTGCAAATCACAAAAATTGTGTCAAAAATTGGCCCTGACAACTTTTCAGCCCCATGGGTCCAAAAGAAAGCTCCAGATTTTCAAACAAAGCAAAACAGTGCGAATTTTGATACAACGTGATTTGGAATAGACAGAAAGATTCCGAAGCCTTTACCTCGTGCTGCACCATCTTCATGCACAATTTCTTTCTTCTTCTTCCTAGGGGCCTTCTTACGTTTCTCCTTCGTTTCTTCAGGTGCATCAAGGTCTTTGAGGGGAGCTTCAGCACCTGCAATACTAACCTTCTCCCCAACATCTAGGTCATGGACACTCACCACCGTATCACCGTTCGGCTCTGACATTGCTTCCTCCTTCAGGACACCAAACCTGCAAATGGGCAAAAATGCTCAGCCCATCTTGCAAAGAGCATTTTCTGGAATTTTAAACATTTATACAACACATTTCAGTATAAATGCATACGAAGAAGAAGACAACGCTGGAGACATATGTGCGGAAGAAGGGATATGGTTGTACCTCTGGTGGGAACGAAGAAGCACCTGCTGAGAGCTGTGCAGCGCACGAGAGCACAGCCAGAAAGACTCACAGTCTCGCTTGAACGAAAGCAATCCCAAATTCTAGCGCTCTCCGGTCTCAAATTGAGGGCCCCATCAACGTCCCCAAATCAGGTCCTAATGCCCAAAACCCCAAACTCTAAATCTTCTGACCTTAGAAAGGATAAATTGCATTTCCTAAAGCACTCCGAGAAAATTTGTAGTGTATGCGGAGGGCACCTTATATCCATCAATTTTCCTCTTACAAATTGGGAGGGATATTATGCCTACTCCTCGAGGATGGGAAGTCCTTATATCCATCAATTTTCCTCTTACAAATTGGGAGGGATATCATGCCTACTCCTCAAGGATGGGAAGGAAATTATGCCTACTTGCAGGTGTAAGAACCCTCCCACTATTGAGGAGTAGGGATAAGAACCCTTTCGTTCATATACCTTGTGATGTATGGAGGTTTGGTTCATGATAAATTTTGCTTTGTGCTTCATATTAGGTATAGCCCATGGGTATTGTTGGCTAATTATTAAAACAAAGTTATTAAAACCATGAAACTCTACCAAACATAATTAAGGAACAAACACTCACCCAAAAGGGGAAAGGGAAAAACAAAAAGAGGAGACCAATGTTCAACCAATACTCAACATTTAGAAACACAAGTGCATCAACAAAAGTCAAAAAGAAATGCAATGGGAACCACACGAAGTGAGAACCAAGTAGCAACCTATGACTTGAAACCTTTGCCAATCATGCGAAGCATATCCAACAAGGAGATGAGCAAGAAACTTAAAAAAACACTTAGCTTAAAAGAGGTCTCCTTAACAATAACAAATTGCTTCAATATGATAACAACTTGAATTCTTTGTAAAGTTACTAACACCTTTTACCTTAAAAAAAAATGCAAAATCAATAAAGGAAGGTCACCATAACCTTTGGTCGACCATATCATGTTAACACATTAATAAAAGAAATCATGGACCTCTTGGTGTAAACACCTAAATATATCTATAACAATAAGGAAATATCATAAGGTGTTGATTGCAATATAACCCATCCTTTGCTTAGACCATAATCAATGTGACCACTTTCCACAAAACAGCAATTTATGAAATTAAATATATTAAAGTGGGATCAACCATGAAAACATCAACTCGAATGTGAACCCATTTGAAGTGAACACAATATCAACCCATTGACACAAAGATTAGAGGGAAGATGATGGGAAGACATGTGTTTACTTACACCAAACACGAAACCCAATATCTTTAGCAATGAAAGTAAAAACATCTTGATTAGTGTCATGAATAATAATGTGTTCCCCTCTTATGGGCACACTTCAAAAATTATATATCCATGTTGAATCTAATATAGGTTGGCCACAAATGCACTAGACCAAGCCCCAAGCTTTCAAATAAGGAGGGCCCAACCCAATGTGTAATGTTGAAGAAAAGATGTGTGAAGTTATATCAAATGATATGATGAATGGGCAAGTGAAAAGTCAAACACCTAAACCCAAGCCTACACAAGATTTAAATCAAGCACAATGACTATCAAAAGACATGTTGGAATTGATGTTAGAAAAAGGAATGCATAAACCTTCTAAAATCTTATCTTGAAGATAATCAACACCCCTCTATGAAAATTATTCAAAAGGAAGGATGCAAGCCTATGCTATTGGAAGGGAAAATTCATGTGCCAACTTCAAATGGGCCTTGAATGGAAACAAACATGAATTGATGCCCCTTGTAACTTCTAATAAAAAATGGGTGGCAATCCTACAAGAGTCTACAAGAATCTAGAGGCAATGAATTGGGTCACAAGCCCCCAACTCCTTATGTAAACCATTAAAGGAATGGCATTGGCAAAAATGAAACCAAACCTCCCTCTTGAAATGGGGGTGGGGGGAAGCTTATGACCTACCAATAAACTAAAAACCTTTTATACATTTTTTAAAACCTGAACCTAAAAGCCTCCCCAAAACCTACATGAAGGTCAAATCAAAACAAGCTAATTATTGTTACATCACAAACTTCACGGGTCACAATTTGACAATAATAATTGTGCGAATTTTGCTTTTCATAGGTTCATGTAGAATGGACACAAATGTCATTCATCTACTTGTATTGTTTGAACATCAATGTTGTGTGCATTATTTAGACATGAATGTCATATGCATGTTTGTATTGTTTAAACACGAATATTGTATGTTTATTCGTGTTATTTACACACAAAAGTCGTGCGCATGACTTCCATGTTTAAATAATGCATGACATTTGTGTTTAAATGATATGTACCTATAAAATAATAGATTTCGCATGGATTTGGAATGAACCTGTAAAGCCTATAAATTTGTGATGTAAAATTCCAATAATTGGGGAAAATAATGGGGAAAATAATATAACATTCAAATAAAACACATAGAAAGGATCCCAAAAGTCACATAAATATCCCATCCAAGGCCTTTTAAGTAAAAGATGAAACAAAGGAAAAGATATTTTGAATGGAATGCCCAAAACCTTAAAGCCATTTAAAGGGGTGCAAAAACCAATGGGAGGGGCAAAATTAATAGGCATACCCAAAAAAAAAACCAAGTAATTATTTGGTTAAACCATCATCCCCACCAAACCTAGTTAAGAAGCGAAATGATTGAAAGCATGATGAACAACAAATATGAAGCCAATGATGTGGGTGTCATCAGCCACAAAAGGTGAAAAAACATCCAAATTATTTCTTGATCATGTTTTCCAATGTTATTGCCTCCTGTCACGAATACCACCATCAACTATTGGTTACATAATCATTTGCACCAACATAATCACCTACATCATCGTTTGCATCATTGTTAACTTTTAGTTAATTCCTAGTTCATTATTAATTAGTAAATTTCATTGGTCGGTCACACATGGAAGCTTCTATGGAAGTTTCCTTAATCTAGGTCCCCAATAGGGTATAATCTAAGTTAACCCTTAGTTAAATTTTAATTGATTTTTAGTTCACATTGGTCGACGCACACATGGAAGCTTCTATGGAAGTTTCCTTGATTTAGGTTTCTAATGGGGGTATTAATAGAAATAAGACCTCTTAGTACTTTTAGTATATTCAACATTAAATTTGGGTACAATTTTTTGTCATAACCTTTGTCTTCATATGTTATCAGTTTAAAGTTTGATTCAGTCATCTTCTAACATATATCGTGTTCTTGTTTTGTGTATTTATATTTCCAATCTTGGATTAGACTTAGGTTTGCATTTCTTGTGATTTTTTTTCTTTGTTCTGTCCTTGGTTTAGTTTTTGTTCTTGTAGTTTTTTGTGCCCGTGACACCTCCTTAAGGATATTATTTTTGATTATGGACCTTGGTTTGCATCTAAGTTGTCAAAGAGATTTTTTGAGTTTTTAAACATGAAGGTGAAACTACTATTAGTTTTCCACCTCTAAACAAATGGAAAAACAAAACAAGTCAATCAAGTTTTGGAAGAATATTTATGATGGACAACCAATTATCATCAAGATAATTAAATAAACATTTAACAACATGTTGCAATCATTAACAAATCATTAAATGCCATTTTTTGCAAATCATGGTTTACACCTTAAGTTTGATATGTAGGGTATGAACAAGATTATGAATTTTATAGCCAAATATTAGGCCTTGTGGTTGGTGGACATTTTGGGCACAACTTGTGTCTAACCTTGAAAAGGCACAAAAGCAATGCACAACAAAAATATTCATGAACATCATTAAGAACAAACAAGTTTCAAGGTTAAATACCAAGTTTGGTTTTAATAACAAAATATTCAAACAACATAACCTTCAAAGAAATTGGATTACCAAAGACTTGGTTCATTCACCATCATGAAGCAAATCAACATTGTGGCTTTCTTAATCAAATTCCCAAACTTTATAAAGCTCCATCTTATATTTCATATTTTACTATTAGAACCCTACTATGAGTCCATCATCTTTAAAAAAGTCCTTGAACCATCTCCACCTATTGAAATCAATGGTGAACAAAAATATGAAATGGAATTATTTTTTATTTTGGGTTGTTTAATCATTAGTTATAATATTTCATCCATTGACAAGGTTATGACATTAATGAGTGAACATGGGAATTAATTCAACATCTTTCATTTTTAATGGTGGGGATTGAATAGAAATTGAAACATCTATTATTGTTAATAAAATCAAACAGTAAAAAAAAACCCTAAAGCCAAAAAACACAATTTGAATTATTTTGAATGATATAGTTTTGGAAAACATTTAATATAAACCTTAACATATTGGTAATTGGTAATGTGATTCATAGGTGATTAAACAACATGTGGTGTCTAGTTCAATTTGAATTACAACTATATCTCATATTTACAAAATGTAGATGTGTTAATGACAAATTAATGCATGTAACATATCATGTTAACTTACGCAAACTAAAATTATGCAACCATTAAATACTTTAGGTAATATAGATAGTTCTTAAATACACCCTTAAGTAGCTAAGTAAGATTTAAATAGCCCCTAAATACTCTAAGTAATTTACATAGCCCCTAATAAGTATGTCCCAAGGTACTGTAAGTAACCTATGTAGGCCCTAAATCCCTTAAGTAATTTAAGCAACCCTTAATTAAACATTAGGTACCCAAATCAGTTTAAATAGCCTATGTAACCTATGTAGCCTCCCAATAGGCCAATAGGTATTTTAATTAGTCTATGCAACTTTAAGTAGGCCCTTAAGTACTATAATTAAATAAATAACCCCTAAATAAGCCCTTAGATATTTTTATCAGTCTAAACAACTCTTAAGTAGCCCTTTGGTAGCCTAGGCAGTCTTTAGGTACATCCTTAAGTAACCCCTTAATGAAAGTACCTTAAATAATATAAACAACTTAAAAACTTAATTTTAAAATAGTTTTGGCAACCCCTAGGTAGCCCCTAAAAATACCCTAAGTAGCCTTAACAACTTAAATATCTTTTTAATAGCCCTTAAATAACCTAAATAGCTCTTAGGTCCCCTTGGTAGCTTAAGTAATTTAAATAGCCATAAATAACCTTTTGGTAACCCCTAAATAGTCCTTAAGTAGTCTAGGTCCTTAGGTAATCCTTAAGTAGTTTAGGCAGCCTTAAATAGTTTTTAAATAGCTTAGATATTTTAAGCAACCTTTAAGCAAACCCTAAAAAACCCTTAAGTAGTTGAAACAACCCTTACATCACAAATTTAACATTTCATGACTTAATAATGGAAATCATGCAAAATTTGTTCATTCATAATTCATATGTTTCACACATTAATATTATGCATTAACACATGAATTTATAAAAAGATATGAAATTCATGTGACATTCATTCGTTCATAAATTCATATTTCATTTGTCAACACATTTATCTATATGTCAAATCTATTGTCAATGCATGATATTCATGTGTAAAATGTACAAATCTATGAATGAATGGACTTCGCACAATTTTCATTATTAATTCATCGCATGCTAAATTTGTGATGTAAGTGCCCTAGGTATTTAGGACTAGGTTGCCCAAGCAAGCATTAAATGTTTTAAACAACCTTTAACTACCCTAAATAATCTAACCATCTTTAATTAGTCTAAGCAACTCTTAGGAAGCTCTTCAACTAAAAAGCCTTTAATTGGAATCCCCTAAATAGCACATAGATTATATATGTTTACTCCTACTTAACCTAATATAACTAGTCCTTGGGTAGGAATAGTCTAAGTTAAACAAGATTAAATTAGGTTAAATAGGGTTAAATGAAATTAAGTAGGACAAAATTAAGTTAGGCAAGTTTAGTCCTACCTAACCTAAACTAAGAAACCCCTAATAGTTCAGGTAGACTAAACAACATAATGTGATTAAATGAACTTATAATTGTATTGACATTTATAACTAAAAAAAATCATTTATGATTTTTAAAACCAATTATTAACATGTAAATTCTTGGCAATAAGGGCTAAACTCCATTTGAAACAATGGAAAGGGGGAGGACATGGGGGTGGGTGTCAAGGACAAGACAAAAACACAACTTGGAGAAAATTTTAAAACCTAACAGACAAGGAATTTTATAATGAACAACTAAACAATTTTATTACTTGAACAAAGCATGATGCAAATTAAGCATGAAATGAATTAAAAATGCAAAGCTCACATCTTGTGTTGTCAAAATTAAAGGGTGATGCATTATTGACCTCTTCTTATATTATATAATGGAACCTTTTAAAAATCATCAATCTTCTAAAAAGTTTCACAAACTAAGCCTTCTATAAGTTTATATTAAAAAACATTCTAAAAATTTATGTTGACCATGTTTTTTAGAAGCTTTTGTTAACCATGTCTTCTAGAGCTTCCACCAACCATGATTTTTAAAGCTTTCGCTAACCATGACTTCTAAAAGTTTATGTCAACTATTTTTTTTCAAATTTTTTTTTCAAAAACTTTTGTTAATTTTACATCTTCTAAAAAATTTTAAACATATTCTTCATGGATCTTTTTTTAAATTTCTAGAAATTTTAAATATTATTTTTTCATGGATCTTTTAGAAAACTTTTAGAAAATTTCAATAACATATTATTCATGGATCTTTTTGAAAACTTGTTAAAACTTTTAATAACATATTATTCATGGATTTTTCTCGAAACTTCTAGAAAATTCTTTTATAGTTTGTTTGTCCATTGTAATGGGTGACATATAAAGGGGGTTGGTCCAAAGGTAATGTTGTGACAAGGGCCTATGTGCACAATAAATGTTCAACCCGGAACTCCTCCCAATCACCTACAAGAAACCACTACAAGTGCGATGTCCTAGTATTTCAACTATACCTTCCCCTCCCCCTTTGACTGGGGAGGAAAGAACACCATTATGAGAATAAAAGAAATAGGTGTCATGTTGTTATGTTGGATGGCTTTCAAGCCAAATGATCCAAGGGAAAAAAAAAACTAAGTTACACATTTTTGAAATCAATTAAAATGCATGAATATAAATGTGGTTGAAAAACTTGAGATGGAAAACACCAAGGGGGTTTAAACTTGATACCCATGTTGGCATGTTAAAGGGGGAAGGAAAAAGGTTTGAAGGTTAAGGAGACCTCTTTGATGTCCAAAAAAGTGACCTAAAAGGCCAAATGATGCCTTTAATGACAAGTCATGTCATGACATGTAAATAAAGCCCCAAAATTGAAATGTAAGGGATGTCATGTTGGGAAATGGCACAATTCCCATTCTTGCCATTTAAAAAGGGATTGATTAAATCGTGAGCATGATGCACACTAGTTGGATGGGGATTGGAAAAGAAGTTGAAATAACATAAAGGAAAAAAGAAGGAGGATAAGCAACAAAACAAAAAACCTAAGAAGGTGTTGGGGGCAAGGCAACCCCCACTAGGAGTAAAGAAAGGGAAGGGGAAAGGCATGAGGATTAAAATAAAGGTCCCCCACAAAGGGGTAAGGCCTCCATTGGAACAAACCCAAATTAAACCCATTCCTTAAAAACCTAAGGAAAATTAAACCTAATAATGCCTATTAAAAGGTGAAACCAACAAATGGAAAAATACATTCACATGCTAGTGATAACTACAACTACATTCAACTCTTTCACCAACATCCCTTTTATTGTTGTCTCCATCACCACCCCATATTTATTGAAAAATTTGTTGAACACAACTTTTCAAAAGTTATCAAATTTTTATATCATATGAAGCCAAGATGAATTTCCAAAAGAAATCTCCAATTAATTCCAATTTTTAAAAAAAAATTTTTTTTTTATAATTGTCCTATCACTAAACAATACGTGTTTAAAACCCACATAATTACAAGATGTGGCAACTGATGCATGTTCACTATAAAAGTAAATAAATAAAGGATGAAATGAAAGTGACGTCCACATTATAGATGTAACCCCTTATGCATGGATGAAAATGTTGAAATGTTGAATTCAAAAACTTTTTAAAAAATTTCAAACTATTTTAATGCGCATGTTTTGTTTATATTAGTTCAACACAAACTTCCACTGTATCAAATAACCCTTTTGAATTGATATACAAGATTTGTGATATTTTGTTTATTTCCACAAAATTGTTCCTTCATTATGTGTCCAATCTTCCTTTCAAAAAGTCAAACCTATAATGTGGCCTCTTGCATTAATCAAATGGGTCTATTATGCACATTATTGTCAATGCTCGATTGATCTTCTTTTTGTGTTCGATCATGATGACACAAATGGTTGTCATTACTATAATTATTGTTGTTATTGATTTAAACTTGGAACCAGTTGCAAAGAACGTTTTGAATCCCTTCCATTAAACAACTTGTTAGCTTATTGTTAAAGGTGTGCGCTCTCTTGAATCGGAGTAATTACAACAACAATTATTGATATAAGATAGATTATAACAAATGTCATAGAAGTTGGTGGTTTTGTTTTGTTTTATGTCTTGTCTTTTATTTAGTTACAACAATATTATTGGTATAGAACAAATTGCAACAAATGTCATTGAAATTGGTGGTCTAGTAGTGTCTTGTGTCTTGTCCTTCACTTAGTTACAACAACAATTATTGGTATAAAATAATTTGCAACAAATGTCGTAGAAGTCAATGGTCTAGTAATGTCTTGTGTCTTGTCCTTTACTTAATTATCTTCTTTACATTCTTCTTCACCCTATTACATTATAAAATGCATCACCTTCTTCATTCACCATTGCCATAACATCCTATTTTTTCATGCTCTTCTTGTACGATGATCATGGTATTCTCCATGCATTAAGATTGGCAAACTTGGCAATTGGCAACTCTACACCACACTTGGTTACCTTTTGGAAATTATTTACTTCTCCCCATTTTCTTCCAATTAGTTTCATTTTCACAAGGAGGCTTCTAATATGACTTTCTCGTCTTTGGGTAGCACCCATAAAACCTCCATGTAATCATGACCCTTGGATCCAAAGCTTCTTTAAAAAAATTGTGATTTGATAAATCATTTGATACAATTACATTGTGATTTCAACTTGTTTGATGCACCATTCTTTCAAAACTAACAACTTAATCTTGGTAAATGATTTGGTGTCGCAACCCTACTTTGAAGGAAGTGTGAGGATGAAACTCACACTCTCGAAATTGGGATTTGGGAGTCCTCCGGGACTCCTGAAACTTCAGAGGTCAATTTCAGGGGTCAAACACTTTGCATTGGGGTGTTCTTTATATCATTGGAAAGCCATTGAAGTGTAAATGTCGAAATTGTCCTTGCATTGGCCATTGGACATCTACATCACAAGTTATGGCAAAAAGAAGGGGCGGGAGTTAAACTGACAATTTGACTCCCGACCATTAAAAGTTGAGAATTGACCTGACCCCAGTGCGTGTAGGTGGAGTGCGACCGACCGTTAGAAAGTTCTCAAGGAGAGCTACAAGTTTGCTTTAAACCTCATCCCAATCGGAGGTCTGAACAAAGAGTTATGATCGTTCAAAGTCCCAAGAGTCCAAACCGGGACAATTCCAGGATTCCTCCTTGGGAGTCTCGGGACAAAAAGCCATTCGAATGTGGGTGCCATGGAGAGGCACAAAGTATACTATATGGGGAAAGGTGGTGGCTTCCCCCGAATTCGGGCCGTGATGAATTAAGTGAGTCCAGAGTTGCTCGTGACTCGTCTTAGCACCAAGGGTGTTCCAAATTGTGAACTAACCAACTTGTTGGTTGGTTTGATGCAAGTTCAAGTAAATGAATAGCCTATCACTTTTTCTTAGTCCCATCCCGGAGCTTCAACACGCCCCTCTACCCCTTTTAGTGCTGAGAGCGGGGAACGTGCCCAGAGTCCCCCACAATTCCGCAACTTGAATAACTTAAC
>Ga0209611_10012084_pt1 | contig 12232 bp, 6 predicted proteins | sample S1TSphgellanicum_3_FD_187693 | JGI IMG/M metagenome (GOLD analysis project Ga0209611, IMG submission 187693) | Host-associated microbial communities from peat moss isolated from Minnesota, USA - S1T2_Fc - Sphagnum magellanicum MG (SPAdes) (version 2) | ecosystem: Host-associated > Plants > Peat...
GTGAGTTTCATTGATGACCACACAAGGAAGGTGTGGGTTTACTTCATGAAACACAAAGGTGAAGTGTTTCAACATTTTTTGAATTTCAAAGCAATGGTGGAGAAGGAGAAGGGTGTGAGCATCAAATGCTTAAGGTTTGATGGAGGGGGAAAATATTTTTCAAATGAATTCAGTGAGTATTTGAAAGAGCATGGAATTCAAAAGAAGTACTCATGTAATTATTCCCCACAGCAGAATGGAGTTGCTAAAAGGAAAAACAGGCACATTGCAGAAATAACACGTGCCATGCTAAATGAGAAGAATTTGCCAAATTACTTTTGGGCTGAAACGGTAGGAACTGCAGTATACATCATGAATCGAACACCCACAGCGGCAGTTCATGGCATAACACCTAAAGAAAAATTCATAAGCAAGAAACCCGATGTTTCACACCTTAGAGTGTTTGGTTGCATTGCATACGTGCATGTTCCTGAGGAGAAGAGATCAAAACTAGACCCAAAAGCTAAGAAGTGTATTTTCATTGGATATTCTTCAGAACAAAAGGGATATAGATGTTTCAATCCTTCCACTTGGAAATTGCAAGTGAGTAGAGATGTTGTGTTTGATGAGATGGCTAGTTGGTACTCACCATTAAAGATATCAGAAGATGGAGAGGCTAGAAATGGTGGCGTTTCATCAAATATGGAACAAGAATCACAATTAATTAGTGGACCACAAGAACCTTCAATTAGTGGGTCTAGTAGCACTCCATGGAAAAGAAGATTAAGATCTTCAAACATTATACATGGTAGTTCTCAAACATCATCTAAAAATTCTCATGTAGATGGTGAATCAAGTGAGTTAGAGAAGAATGAGGGTGAAGAATCAAGAATCACTTCAGTTACTACTCCTAGAGCTCGGATGGTCAAAAAAGCTTTGAAAACACCTGACAACAATAGTGGAGTACAAAGATCCACACGAATCAAGTACCTTGTACAAAGACTCACATATGATGGTTTTGTAGCTCATCATTACGCATACATGGTGAGAGTTATACAAGAGGTTGAACCCACTTGTTTTGAACAAGCGGTTGGAAACTCTAAGTGGGACAATGCCATGGATGAAGAAATGGCGGCTTTGGATGCGAATGCTACTTGGGAATTGGTAGCTTTACTAGAGGATAAGAAAGCAATTGGGTGCAAATGGGTGTACAAAGTCAAACATAATGCAGATGGATCTGTGAGCAGATACAAAACAAGGTTGGTTGCCAAAGGTTATGCCCAAATGTATGGCATAGACTATGAGGAGACCTATAGTCTAGTTATCAAAATGACAACTATAAGAGCAGTCATTGCTGTGGCAGCAGCAAAAAGATGGTCTTTACATCAAATGGATGGAAAGAATGTTTTTCTTCATGGAGATTTACAAGAAGAAGTGTACATGGAGAAACCACCAAGTTATGTGGACCAAACACATCCTAATTTGGTTTGTAGGTTGAAGAAAGCTTTGTACAGCTTAAAGTAAGCACCTAGAGTTTGGTCAAATAAGATAGGTGAATATCTTGTCACAAGTGGATTTCAAACATCCAATGCAGATTTTTCACTATATGTGAAAAAGACAAATCATGGGATTGTAGTCATAGTCATCTATGTTGATGACTTGATTATCACAGGAGATAGTGATGTCGACATTTTTGATTTGAAGAAGTTTTTGAAGCAAAAGTTTGAGATGAAGGATTTGGGACAGTTGCGTTATTTCTTCGGCATTGAGGTAATCCAGTTCCCTAAAAGGATATGGTTACTACAAAGGTAATATGCCTTGAACAAATTGTTCGAATATGGGATGACGGGTTGTAAACCCATTTCAATTCCATTGGAGCAAAATGTGAAGTTAAGTGCAAATGAAGGAGAGCTCGTGGAGGATACCATTATGTATAGACACATAGTGGGGAGTTTGATTTACATGACCATCACAAGGCCATATTTGAGTTATGCAGTTGGAGTGGTAAGTCAATTCATGCAAACACCATGAAAGCCACATTTGGATGTAGTGAGGCGCATACTGAGGTACATAAAACATACCTTGCAGTGTGGAATTTTTTATGAAGTCAAGAACCAGTTACAAGTACATGGATACATGGATGCTGATTAGGCTGGCAATGTTTCAGATAGAAGATCGACCGGTGGTTTCATGTTTTCTTTTGGAAGTGGTGTTGTTAATTGGAGTAATAAGAAACAACCAATAGTTGCATTATCAATCACGGAAGCAGAATACAAAGGTGTAACAATTGTTGCATGTGAAGTAATTTGGTTACAAAAATTACTCTCAGATTTGGGATAGTCAATGGATGCTCATGTTGTCATCTATTGTGATAGCAATCGTAGCATATTACTTGCTAACAACCTGGTCTATCATGCTAAGACAAAGCACATTGGGGTGCACTACCACTTTATAAGAGAAAAAGTTCTAGCAAAAGAAATTGACCTCATTCATGTCAGTACCTAAGATCAAGTTGTTGATATTTTCACAAAGGCTTTAGGTATAGACAAGCTAAGGAAGTTTAGAAAAATGCTTGGTGTACTAGAAATGGATTTGAGCTTGAGGGGGAATGTTGAGAATTCAAGCTCAACTAGTTAGGTTTCATTAGTTACTGGAATAGGAAAGTAACTAGGTTACTTTCACAAGGTTGAATTACTTTCGTTACTTATTTTAGTTTGGTTATTTGTGGTTTGGTCTTTTAATTAAATATCTTGGTGTTGATGGTTTGGCTTTTTTTTCTTCATTACACAAGTTTGTGTATTTCATGTGACAAGAACCTTGGAGAGTTCTTGATGTTGTGTTTTGTGTTGTGAACATTATGTTGTAGTTTCCTTTCAATAAAGATTTATGTTTGCACTTGAATAGATCTCCTATTTGTTAACATACTCTTGTTCACACCTTATGATTTGCCTTCCCCAACCACACATAATTGTGTACAAGGGTTTTGACCTTTCTTAGGGCAGATAAAAATATGTTGGCACAAGAGGCCAAATACCACATTGTTGCCAAAATCACCTAGTTCACATCTAAAATTCCTCTTGCTAGAGACAATTTTTTGGAATTAATCCATGTTAATAATTTGCCCCTTGCCTAAAGGGGCACATTATCATCCTTTTCTTGTTAAGGCAAATTGAAATTCATGGAAAAGCTCATGTATTTGCAATCCTACAAAAACATGACTTTTATGCCATCTACATTTTGAATAACTACAATGATTATGTAGTTAACAATACTTGTCCATAATGACAATTACATCTATTTTCAATAAATTGAAAAGTAGTTGTGTTTAATATGATTAATTTCAATGACATATATAGTCAAATTAGACATGACAAAATATATATGAACATCCAAAACATATGTGGAATATGTAGATGATTAAATATAGTCACAAACATTTTGACATGGAAAATGACAAGAAAAGAGATTATGGGTTTCATGTTTTCATTTGTTGTTTGTAATGTTTAATATAAAAAAATAAATAAAGGAAATGTATATTATAAAATGACATGTGAAAACATCTTCATTGTAAAATAAATTATATTTTATATTTAAAAATAAAACACAACTAATGTACATGTGAAACTTGAATTAATGTAATGTCTTAAATTGAAATTAAGAAATATTAAAATTAAATTAAATTTACAAATTAAAGACATTTGAATTTTAGTTATATAATTTCAAAATTGAAATTCATTTCATTGTTAGAATTTTAAAAATTCTTGTACAATAATTATTCTAAAATTTATTGAACTGAAATTTTATGCAATTAATTGGAATTAAATATATGTTAAATTAATGTAATACATTTTTCATTTTGAAATTTAAAAACATTATAAATTTCAATGTAATTATGAAACTAAATTATGAATTAAATTAAATAATTTTATTAATGATGTATACTTGTAATCAATTTTATTATGAAATTCTTTATTTATGTAATAAACTTATAATGTGAAATGGTTTTTTAATTTTTGTTTATATATTTTGTGATATCAATTTTTAACATCATTCAATTTAAAGTACTGATTGAATGGCAAAGGATTTAGGTTAGTGGTTTGAACATCTTGTGAACATGAGTCATTAAGGCAACATGTCATGGATTCAACGAACTTTCAACAATTAGTTTGAGAAAATAAATACTTTTTGTAAAATGTGGACATTGGCATCATGAATCAAATCTAATTGTGTTTTTGACTTATTAATAGTTCAATCCAAAAAATTGAAAATAATAAATAAATAAATATGTCATTATTATATTTATTTATTTTAAATTAAATATTTCCATGGCAACTAATGGTTTCAATCATCTTAGCCAAAATGGGTATGTGCATGTCATTAAACAATTAATAAAAAAAAATTAATAAGAACTTGGTCAAGGTTTTAAGCTAAATGATTAGTATGTTTTTTTTAAACCATTTTTCTCCAATTGTTTATATATATAGTGTAGGTTTGAAAATATATAGGTTAGTAATTTGGAAATGTATACTAAACTACTTGCCAATGGATCATTCACTAAAAACAACCTTCCAAAGGTTTAAAAGTTATTTCCTACCTAATGTGATAATTCTTAAAAGACTTTCATAGGAATGCTATCCAATCCAATAGCGTTATGCTTGGGAAGGTCTTGTGTCACAACTTTCATGATCTCTATGATCAATAATCTTTTTAGTGAAATTTCATTTGTTCTTCAAATGCTACCTTGGACATGTTAGAAAATCATTGAGCTTGGGCTTTCAAGTTGTCCTTTACATTTTTGTGCTTGGAAGGGTGTCTTCACACTAAAGTGTACCACTCAAGATTATTTTGGCAATCCTTTAGTAAATTTGGTTAGTCTTATTTGAAATCATATTTGAAATACGTACAATGAAAAATCAATTGTTTTTCTTTACATTCATTCTTCAAATGAATCAACCACATTTGAATTTGAAAGGGCATATAATTTTCTTAATTGATTTCTAAACCTTTGTGACCATTGTCATTTTGCTTTTAATGATGTCTTTCATAACATCTTAGCACAAACATAACTTGAAAAAAAGTTTTTGAAAAATATTTTTATAACCTTACAATTCACCTTGTAATGTATTTCATCATAAATGAATTTCTCTCTACCCATTTCAAGTTCAATAAAAATATTTTTTTATAATTTGGCTATTGTGACATGCTTTGTGGTAAACCTTAACTTGGAAATGCCCATAGAACAATTTCTTATAGAAATTTTGTACATACAAATTGAGATTTTTTCAAGTTCCAAGAATGTTTAATTGCCATCCTACATATTTTTTATGATTATTCTTGTGTGATGACCTTTATGAAACTCAAAGAATTCTTGAGAACACTAATCCCCTACAAATCATCCATTTTGTTATCAATGGCTTCTAGCTTCTCCATGTGAATCTTCTCAAATATTTCTTATGCTTGATTTAGTTGGTTCCAAGCACCTTAATCCTCCCAATTTTGCATCAATGTCTAGTTTATAGTGTTGATATTTTCAATTAGAAATGAAGTACATTCCCTTCCTTTTAGCTTTATTCTTCTTTGAGATTTCATTGCTAGTTTGCTTCACCTTCTTCAATTCTTTGATCTTGTTTTTTTGTATCCATTTTTGCCAAGCTTGTATTATTTGGTCTTTGGTATCCTTTGAGTGTAGAAGCCACATGTTGAAACCCATTTGTTTATAGGTCTCATAGGTTTTTAATGAAATTCACAAAAAAAGTTATGCATGTTCAAAAAATGTACCTAGTGTGCCATATTCCATGTTTGCCACCTTTTTTTGTCACTAGAAGAAGAAATCTTGTATTATACAACCATCCAATTTGCTATTATGTGCAACAAAATGTCATTTGCAATTATGTTTTGTCATTTTTACAACTAGTCACCATTTGTTTCAATTTATTATTATTATTATTATTTTAACCATTGTGTAATTAATTTACAACTATTAGTATCTACATCTTTCCATGTTGACTAGTTTTTTGGGCCTTTCATTCAAGAAGAGGTTTCAATGTTCAATTAGTTGTAGCATGAATCGCAAATGTACCTTTGATGTATATTAAAGTGTTTAAAAATATATTAGGTGCATATTTATATATTCATGAATTTAATTATCTTATATTTAAGGCATATGAAATATACATTGTCATATATTGTGCCTGCATAGGCTGAATATGTTGGTAAATAAATAGTTAAATAATTAAGTAGGTAGAATTACCTATTATATTTAATATAAATAATAGTTATTACTAATTACAAGTCACTTAGTTAGTTCATAGTTCATAATGCCATGGAAAAACCATTTTTGCTTGAACATTTGTTCAAATATCATAGGTACCTTGAGATGGAAAACTATCGAACGTGAAAAATGTTTATGCATACATAACAACCAATTACAAGATATTGTTCAAATGAATGAACATTTTGTTTTTAAAAAAATAAATTGAACTAAAATAGTTTATTCATCTTGAACAAGACTAAAAACATAAACCATCTTATAATCATTACCAAGTTTAATTACTTTAAAAAGAATGAATCAAGAGTTGTGATGCATGGATCACTCACCACATATGGATGGGGTAGATGCAAGCTATGGTGGCTCATTTTTGTGATGAAACGGTGTTTTTTTCATGGGTACCCTTTATTCAAATGCATATGGTGATTAATATATCTTTAGATCTACTAATTAGAACTTGGATTTGGACTAACAACTTTATTACAAAGAAAACTTTGTGGTTATTTATTAATAAAAAGCTCATTTGTTAGTAACAATGAACTTTTGAAATCAAAAAATGGAAAAAATTATATGGATTGACATTCCAAATTTGTTGTTGGGACTCAATATATAATGTATACAAGATAATAAACTCATATGAAGAATCTTTTTTTTTGAAAACCTTAACTATTTAATAGTTAAGGATTTTTGAATGGTTAAAATTTGACCATATTTTCATAAGTCCATATGAGTTGCAAATTTTGTTTGTTTTTCAATCTCTTTGTCCCAAAAACATATTTTTTGAAAGTTTTAAATGGGGCATTATTCCTATGGACTTTGTGGGTTTTCCTTTTAGGACTTCCAAACTTAAAAATGACGTCAACTATATTAAATATTAGTTTTCACATAGATTTGGAAAGGTTTGTAGGTGATTGAAGATGTATTATTCAAATATTAGAATAATGACATCAAAAAAATAACAACCATGTCAATTTGAATCATTTTAAAGAATCTTGTATGAGCTTTTAGGGAGTGTAATTTCTGTTGATATTGAGCCATTGTACCATGCATTCACCCGGTAATGGATTAATAATGATGGGGTTAACCTTTTAGGATGCAAGGGCCACTACTTTAACCATACTTTGAATAACATTGGATTGCATTATCAATTGAAAAAGACCATGTCAAACATACAAATCCCACCTAAAAGAATGGTAAGAACCTTATATGTAGATTTCCCTTCTTTATATTGTTCACATGTTCATAGACTACAATAGAATCATTTTCACATTTCCTAAAAGTTACCTTTGCATTGTTTATAGCTAGTATTGGAGATAAACAATCCCCATGGCATTCAACATTGATTACTCAAGAAATTGGGCATCCAACTCACCAATTAAACCTTCACAACCTTTGTCTTTATCCTAACACAAAATAAAACACTACAAATATTTGCATTAAGGAACAAATGAACAAATGCATTTAAACTTTGTCATGCATCAAATAATATCATTAGTGTTGTTATCCTAACCTTGGGTTAAGGCATGAAAAGGGAAGTGAGCAATGAGAATGCCTTGGGATTCAAACACATTCCTACAAGTGTGAAAAATATGTAAAAGTGCAAGGACGTGAATCCCAACATTCCCAAGTGGATTCTTACTTTGGGAGTTGGATTTCATGACTGTTTTGAATCTTTGGGACTCGGTTTTAGAGAACATACCTTGTCCAAATTGGGCTTTTTAAAAATCTTTGGAAAGGTTTTGAAAAGTAAATGTTGAAAGTGGTTTCCAATTTTCCATTTGAAGATTGGAAACACAAGTTATGGCAAAAAAATTGGCCCAAAATCAAATTACCAATTTAATTCTTGACCATGAAAACCCAAAAAATAGGGCTCAAATGATCTTTGATTTGGAATGTGCAACATGTCTTTGTAAAGGTTTTTTTTAAGTGTTATGATTTTGCTTATGAAAGTTTTTCGATTGGAGTTTTTATGTAGGAATTATGAGCTCGAAAAGTTGTAGGATTCATAAGTTGACATAATCAAAAAAATTCAATACTCCATCTTGTGAATCCCACAAATTTTTTACATTTCTATCTAAACCTTACCACCAATCACAAAGTATATTACAGGGGTGAAAGTGGTGATTCCTTCCAAGTTCATGTCATGATGTGTATTTATGAATGTGGGTTGATTGTGATTCATCCATGCATTAGTTTGGTTCCAATTTGCATTAATTGTTCTCCTTTTTAGTTCCAACCTATAGTTTTCACACCTTTTTTTATGGGAGCTAGGAAACACACCCTAGGTTTGCATTCTTTTACAAAATTAAGAATTGATAGTTTTTTACTCCTAATACCACTTATAAACCTAGGGGTGTGTTAATTAACATTTGCAACTTGAATGCAATTATCGCCTTTGTCAAATAAAAAACCACATGAACATTTGCAAATCCATAGAATTTACAACCCCTACAAATTAAAAAAAAGACCATGACAACTTCCACAGGTAGAGCTTGTATCACCTCTACAATATAAATAAGAATACATAGGCCTTTTGCAAATCCAAAAAACTGACCACTCAAAAAGGAAAGTTTGATCCTTTTACAAATCCCAATAACATACCACATTTACAAACCAAAAGAAAAATAACACATGCTTTTGATGTAAATCCACATAACATACAAATTTCGACATATCATAAAGGAAATTTTAGAGCTTTTGCAAATTGAAAAAGAAAACATAAACTTGTGATGCAAATCCACATGATTTACTATGACCCAAATTAAGGTTGATAAAACCTTAGTTAGATGAAACATTATTAGATTGACCATCAAAAGTCAAAAAATGACAACTTGAACAATAGTTGATGGTGGTGGGGGGAAAGGTTTGTGGATAGTTACCTTGCATCTTGTTGTCTTTGTTTTCTTGTAGGTGATGGGAGATGACGTTGTTATTGCGATTTCTAGCTTCAACGACATTCAACGTTGGTTAATACTTTTTTGTTCTTGATGTTGAAAGTGTGTTATACTATTGTTTGGACGATGAAAATTATGGAGCTTTGAAGTGTGTTATATAAGTTTGTTGTTCTTGATGTTATGTAGACAAAACAACAAAAATATATATTTTTTCCTTGGTTGATTGTGTGGGTTGTCTAGGCTATAGAAAGTAGAGGTGAAAGTTTAGGAATAGTAAAAGAATAGTGTGGGAAGAATGCCTTACATTATTGTTTGCTTTACCTTTAGATTTTTTTTTTGTTATTATGTCATAAGCTTCAAAGGAAAGGACATAGATGCAACAATAGTGTTTAGGGTTCACATTAAGGGAAATGATGAAACACCTTAAGAGTTTTGGGAGGAGTTAAAATGTCAATTTGAATTGTGATATGTCTAGGTGATTCTTAAATTTTGTGGGAGAAGGTTTGGTTATGTTTTAATGAGACAAACATCCACAACATTAGGAACTTTGAAGGAAAATTTTGTTTTGAAAAAGGATTTGGTGTGCTGTGGGAAACTCTATTGATGATATGTCTAGATCATTGTTTTTTCTTTGTCCAACTTCTTGAACTTTAATGTGTACATGTTATGCATTGTGTTAAAATGTGTTGAATTCTTTGTTTTGTTCAACTTCCTAAGTTGTTATATGTATGGAGATATGTCTCATCTAACCTTGATGGGAAATGATTTCATGAAAGTTGGGGATTGGTTTTGTAATTATTAGAATTGCCAAAAAGATGACTAGTGGGCTCATTGAGAATGAAATTAGAGTGTGTTGATCCTTTATGACCTATAGTTTAAGTTTGATTGGATAGGCAACAAGTATCTAAACACTACATTATACACTTTCATGATATGAAGGTGCTCCTTATTTTGAAGTTCTAGATAATTTGATTATTGCAATAAAGATTTGCATGTGGAGAGAATTATTTCCCATTATTTTTGGTGACATTACCACATGAAGCTACATATCAATAAATGGGAAATTATGGACCTTTTGCAAAGACATAAAACTTATTACATCCACAAATTAAAAAAAAAGACATAGACCCTTTGCAAACCATAACTTATCACCTCTACAATACAAAAAGAAAATTTATAAACCCTTTGCAAATACAATTGATAGAATTCAAAGGGGTTAAGAGCTTACATTTCCATTCAACTTTCACAAGGCATATTGTGTGTGCAAATGTCATTTGTGTCATAGATAACATAACACGTCTTTGGGTAGACTACACCCTAATGAACCCATGTATTCTCATTATTTGAAACAAATGAAAAATGTTTAATGCAATTTTTATTGTAGTTAAACACCCACTTCATATGAATTTGCTCATGGTCACTTTGTAATAATCCACAAAAGGACCAAAACTCATCATTTTGGAAAGCATATGCAATGTTACAATACAAAGTGTGCAATTGACCTTGGTTGACTTTCATTGCAATTATGAAATCACAAATAAAGATATCTCTGTTTTGAATTAAAGAGGGATTGCATGCTCTCCATCAACAACAAAACATAAGCAAGCCCAAGTTTGCTTGTCACATAATCACAAAATATTAGAAAGGTGCATTACACATGGGATGCAAATTCAAACATAAAAGTACTTGTGGCTTTCCTTGTGATTTTGAAATAGGTCAATACTAGTGTTGGTTGAATCTAGATTTTTGGTTGGATCTAGATCCAGGTTTGGGTCTAAGAATCAAGCTTGGTGGGTCTACAAGATTCACCTTAAAACCAGCCCCCATTAATCTACATGAAACTAGACTTGCATAACATGAACCTGACCCAACCTGAAAACCAACTTGTGAGTTTGAATGCCCTTTTTCCAAGGTCTAGTTATTAAGGCCTTTTTAGGAGGGGTCTTACATCCTTTTTCTTTCTGGTTTGAACTTGGAAGGTCCCAAAGAAGACCACTTCTCATTTTTTCCTTTTGATTACTCATCATTGTTCTCAATGCATCTTTGCTTTTGTATATTTATATTGGTTACAAAAGTGGAAGTGAAGACAATTGATATGGGATCCATATCCTCCCTCCCAATACCGTCTCCCTAACTCACCTCACTTAAACTTTAGTGCTTCCTCTCTTTCCCTTGTCCTCCATCCCCGGCACAAAATTGGCACAAAATTGAGCCTTTTGTTGTCTCACTTGCATAGAGTTTAGATTTTTCAACTTTTTGGCTCGACCCATCAAAAAGAGATTATCCCTAGTTTGAAAATGAAAATTTACATTTGAGGGTTGTCTAAAGTTACAGAAGTTGAGATTTTTTGACACCAATCAAGAGTCAGAACCGGTTCTGATATTTGAAATCCATTGTTGGAAAGGTAAGAACTGGTTTTCCAAGTTTTTAGAACACTGGTAAAGGGTCAGAACTGATACTTCGATGTTTGAGAACAAGAGTCAGTGAAGGGCCTATATATACCTCCTGACCCTCACCCACCCAGCAGTTCTTTCTTTGAAAAAGAGACAACAACCCAACACTGGTCAAAAGTTCAAGCAATGTTCAATCTCTATTTTCAAATCCTTAAACCTTAAACCCTATTTCAAATCCTATAAGGTTATGCTGCAAACACACACTGATGAGCCAAAACTTGCCCACCCCCAACAAGCTGCAGCTTTGTTTATCAGCTGTCTTCTTGTCATCATCCCATGCATTGGAATAAAGTGTGTATTCTACAAATTTTAAAGGAGGTCACTTTGATTGGCTTGGCTCATCACTTTGTTTTTTTGAAACATTGGGTGCTCCCCAATGTTGAAGCACAGAGAGGTGCTTCATGTACTTATAAGCTTTCTGCTCTTGGGTACCTAGTAGGTACTTTTGCTTGACTACTTTAAGCATGAAATTGACCAACCTAACTAACTCACGTACTTGGCATTTGGCAGCCTTCCTTTCTGTACCATGTGATCATTTTAACACTTTGCTCTTCAACAAAGATTTGTGACATTCTGCTATTGTGGTTTTTTCAGCTTTGTGATACTTTTTAGTGTTGTTTTTACAGGGATTTTAGAGC
>Ga0209611_10012085_pt1 | contig 12231 bp, 8 predicted proteins | sample S1TSphgellanicum_3_FD_187693 | JGI IMG/M metagenome (GOLD analysis project Ga0209611, IMG submission 187693) | Host-associated microbial communities from peat moss isolated from Minnesota, USA - S1T2_Fc - Sphagnum magellanicum MG (SPAdes) (version 2) | ecosystem: Host-associated > Plants > Peat...
CACCAAAAAATGGACACCTTAGTATGCCAAGACCTTGGCATGGGAGCGCACTTGTGCAGTAATATTTGAAGGTCTTTAATTTGCCAAGAATGAGTTTTTCTTGGAATATATGTCATGACTAACAAATTTTTCTTGTCATTGGGGTCATAAAGTCATTATCTTTTTATCCCTTGAAGTTGATCATAACCAATGAAAATGCATGTTAAAGCCTTGGAATCAATTTTTTAACATTTTTCATCAGGTGTGTGTGAAAACGTTACACAACCCAAAATTTGTAATTTACATTTGGTTTGATTCTAATCCATACTTCATGGGGGGTGATAGTGTCCAAAGAAGATGAATTAGACATATTTTATAAGTAACATGCTATGTGGATTGCTTTGGCCCAAAATGCATTAGGCAAATTTGTAATTTTTATCATGTTTTGAGCTAATTCAACCAAAGTTCAATTTTTCCATTTTGACATTCCATTTTGTGAAGGATTGTATGGATTTGTGAAATGACATTGTATTCAATGAACCAAACAAAACTTGTTGAAAATGTTGGACATAAATTTTATGCCATTATTGAAATGTTGAATAGCAATTTTGGAAGATGTTTGATTTTCAACTAATTATTTGTAGTGTTGAAAATGTTGAAAAACTTTGGATTTCTTTTTTAAAAAACAAACATGAGTTTATCATGAATGATCATCTATCAATGTGAGGAAATAGGATGCCCTTCTTGGAAATGGTGTGGACATGGGACCACATAAATCTATGTGCAATAGTTCTAGTGCAATTTTGTTGCTCTGGTGGTTTGAAAATTTAAAATGAATGACTTATGATGTTTTCCTAAACCCTAAACCCTAAACCTTCACAAAAAGGGAGCTTGGAGAGCAATGGAAGGAAGCCAAAACCAGTTTTTTTGGTTGTATTCTAAGCAAGTATTAAATGTTAAGGTGCCCCATTTTGTGATGCCACTTTAAAGTTTCCAAAATCTTGTGATGAAGATGCAACTAAAGCATGTTCATTGGGTTTAAGACCTATACCTATAGGAAATAAGCTTCTATTTAAGCGTGGTATACACATATTTGTGATTAATGGGAGAAGTGGTAGTGATGACACAATTTTCATGTTTAAAAGTGATTTCAGTATTGTTAGTATTGGTAATTTGTGATACTAAAATTAAATTTTTAATGAGACCTAAGTCATATACAACCTTAATAATAACAAAAGGTTGTATTGTGGAAAGTTGAATCCAAATGGAGCTAATGTTGATAGCTTTATGACAACTATTGTCACCCATGTAAATTTATTTTTGGCTATCCAATGGTTCAAAATTTTGAAGCAATGTGTTTAATGGTGACGTGTGTTGGCTTTCACTAGAGTCCAATATCCAATGTTCTAACATTATAGAATCTTGCATAGATGCAGAAAAAAGATATAAAGGTTTATTTAATGTGCTTGTGTTGCTTTGCAAGTTTTGTTTTTAAAGTGCTAAATCTCTTTTCTTCTTTATCCATTTTGGGGACTTATGATTCCTTTTATTGTGCAATAATGAAAAATCACACCTAGATTTGATGATAAGTTTATAGTTTTCATGCTTGGTTGATGATTATTGATTAATAAAAAAAAATGGAAAAATTTCATGACTTGCTTTTTGAAATTTCCCTTTAACATAAAATGCACCTTGTTTTGAAGGCTCATTTTTTGTCATCATATCATTTTGTTGATCAAGAATATTTGAAAGAAGACTAGAAAAGGTCAAATTTTTGGAATGCTACCTTGTGTGATTACAAATTTATTCCAAGAGTCTAATAATATTGATAGCAATAGTAGTACATGTTGGTCATCTATGAAAGTGCACCCTACTATGGATGCCTTTTATAAGTTAGCCTACCTTGTTTCAAGGAAAATTTTTCACCTCTTTAGTTTATGAAAGTTGCATGTGATATAGTCATTTATGAAAATTCACTTGAGATGCTTTGTTTGATTTTTCATAAATCAACTTCAATCTATCCCATATATTTTTTGAAGTTTTAAGTTTGTTTAAAGCAAGTAATTTCTTTTCACTACAATGAAATAAGATGTTTATTCTTGCTTTTGCATCCTTGGATTTCCATAATGTATGGTTTGCATGATTAATGGAACCATGATCTATAGATGATCCATCAACTACATTGAAGATTTTAGCTTTGATTAATAACATTTCAATTTTGATACCCTAGATGTAACATAATTGTCTTGAGTCAATGTAGGGATCATATATCCACAAGGTGCTATTAAAAGAGAACACATATTTGTGGAATTGGATTGAGAATCCACCCTATCAAGGTTTTCAAATTAACAATCTCTTACAATATTAAGAAATTCATAATACAAGCTTTGATCTCATGTCTGGAAAATATCAAAGGTGAAAGATATTGTATATATAAAGATGTGTTTATATATGATATACAATCTTTCATGAGGGAGAGCAAATATATATATTATGTGTCTATTAAAATTTAATGTTAAGTATACTCGTGTCCTTTTGTATCCTATATTGTCTTTAGTGATTGGATGTATGTAAACTAAGTTACAAGTTCTAACACCTAGTGCCCATCGACACTGCCCCGTAGTCCCTGTGACTATAGGTTTACTAATATGTATTTAAGTTGTTTCCTTATTTTGTTTTGATTCACCTTTGTACACCATTTTTATTATTATCCACATGATTTATTACATTTTTTCATGATATTAGAGTGAGGGTACTAAATGGTGATTTAATGTTACAAAGGATAGTTCATTTTCAAGAGTTCTGTAAACTCGTCCTTTGTTTGTTTTTATGACATTCTTTGTGCATCCATTAGCTTGTACACACTAATGACTAATATTAAGGACAAGCTTAAGTAGTTAATGTTAAAAACAACTCAATTGTGACAAGATGGTAGGAGAAAATTCCTTTTCCATTGTTTAATATGATAAATTAGGAAGTTCAACAAACTACATTGTTTGGAAGGCCAAAATGAAAATGATCTTTTAAAGAGAAAAATTAAACTTTGGGGGTTAAAAGCACTTTAGAATGTATTGAAAACAATCATTGTAAAAAATTTTTAGGGAGTTTTTCTAATGTGTTTTTAAATGCAAAAAAATGGACAAAAACACAAAATTTTTAAAACAATGTTAAAGTTGACATCTTTTTCCATGTCCAAGTTAATGGTGCTTTACTTTCGACCTTTTTGAACACCTCTACGTACTATTGGTTATGAAATATATCATTTTGGATATGTGGTGGACTTTGAATTTTTTAAAAACTTCTATTACATGCATAATAAGGAATTATAAAATCTATCACATGCTTCATATTAAATGTAAACTTTCTATTCTTAAATGTTATAACCTTTGAGATTATGAAATGTCCCAAAATTGTGGAAAATTTTCAATTCCATTATAAATAGTGAGACCATATTATATATATATATATATATATGGGTGAAAGCACATTAAAGGTGACCCATTTTTCACCAAAAAAGGTGATATATAAAAAGTATTATAATACACAATAAGCTAAAATCTTGATGGTATTTTTTGGCCATCCTAAACACAAGCAAAAAATTTTAAAATTTGCATGACAACATTTTGGAACTCAAAGTTCACTTTGAGTGAAACTTAATTTTGATTCAACGATTAGATGAAAAGGATTGGATAAAATTATTGCACATATAGTATGTAATTTATAGTTTTTCAGTGGCCATAAGGCCTCATGTTTGGTTCATGAAACATTACCAAACACAAGAAAATTGAAAAAAAATGCAATGCCCATCTATAAAATCTCTTGCTTTTTGATATGGTAGTGATTTTTTTCTTTTAAAAAAAATTTATTATGCATTTATTGTTGAAAAATTCAAAAAACACATTTTGTTTAATGAAGTTTCATCCAAAAACTTTAAATCTCTAAATGACTAGTCCTAGATTTAATTCATGTATATCAATATCATACACCATAAAAAAATTCACCCAAAGATTTCACTCACAACTTTAATTTTGAAATATATATGCAATTTTTTCAAACTTTATGACATGTATTATTTTGTCACAAATATACTCCATACATTCAAGTGTTTCATTGTTTATTGAATTTTTAAAAATAATTGATTAGATTAAGTTTCAAGTTAATCAAACATACTTTAAAAAAAAATAAAAATCCAAGATGTGATATTCGTATATTACCAAAAACAATATTAGCAGAAAGATTATAATTGTGATTACAATTTTTGGGGGGCTTAGTGTGCTTATTCCATCTTATGGATGGTGACCCCAAAATTGTCTAGATTACAAAATTCATATTTTATTAAAAATAAAATTTTGGTACATAATTATTTGAAAATAAAAAGGAAAAAAAAACTAATTTCATTTATTTAAGTCCATTTGTTGGAAATTTCAACCACTACTAGAAATCTTGTCATTTGCAACCAATCACTATGCAATTGGTTGTCATTTGTAATTATCTTGGTCATGTTTGTAATTACAAATTTGATATTGTATAATTTTTGGGCCATACAGTTGTGTGTGCAACTAACATGCAACTAAATGTGTATAAAATGGACACGTGTCATAAAAATAAAGGCCTAAATTTATACATACTTAAATACTATATTTAATATATTTACATAGGCTATATATAATAATATTATGTACCTCTAGTACTAAGGTTAACCTCATACTAATTTTGGCTAGCTTAAACTAACCATGGCTAAATTAAGTTAGGTTAAACTAATTATGGTTAATTTAAATTAAGCTAAATGAAATCAAGTTAAATTAACCATGGTTAAATTAAGGTTAAATTAAATTAAATTAAATTAAGCTAAACTAACCATAGTTAAATTAAGTTAGCTAAAATAATTATGGCTAAAAATTAAGCTAAAATTAACCATTGCTAAATTTATTAGATTGAACCGATTATGGCTAAATTAAGTTAGGCTATAATATTTATGGCTAAACTAAATTAAGTTCTATTTATTGTGGCTAAACTAAATTAAGCTAAATTGAATCAAGATAAAATAAATATAATTAAATTAAATTATGCTAAACTATTTATCGCTAAACAAAATTAGGCTAAAATTAGTTAAACTAAACCATGGTTTAAATATGTTTGACTTTATTTTATTTTGGAATATTTTTTCAGAAAATGTACATTTGATTAAACAAAATATTATTCAAAATCAATTAATATGATAATATTTTTAATAAATTATTATAAATAATCATAATTATTAATTAAATGTTTATTATAATTATAGTGATAATCAATTATATATAATCAATAGGTATTATGTATTTAAATTTTATTATTTATGTTAAAATATTAATGTAAATAGGCTACACTAATTAACCTACAAGTGTACAAACATCTTAAGCAATTATTAATTTAAATTAGATAATAATATTAAAATAATATTTTCATTAAGTAATCATAATTACTAAATATCCTATAATCACCTTTGAAGTGCAAAAGAAGAGGAGTAATGAAAAACTAACAAGGAAAATAAGAAAAATAAGCTTTCCAAGTTATAAAACGTTTTGTTTTTTATTTTTTTCTTAGGACTCTTCTTACTTTCAAAGCTCATAACTTTCTTATTTTTTGTTCATTTTAAATGATTTAAAATGCTGTAGGAGCGCCATCTGAAGTCCTACAAATCACATTGGAACTCTAATAGTAAAACAACATAAAATGAACTTTCTAGGTGTCTAAGAACCAGCCTCAATAGTTTCTTTTTTAAGTTTTTTGACCCCCTTTACTTTGGGGGGCCATAATTTTCTCATTTCTAATTTTTTTTCAATGATTCTTAGTGTGTTAAATGCGCCAAGAGGAGGGCTTCAAGTTTTGTTCGGACACCAAAAGCAACAGAGCCTTCCCTTGGCTATTATACTTTAATATAGTAGTTGCGTCTAATGTGCAACTAGGTTGGTTCATGAGGTTTGCAATGGAATGTTTTAACCAATATCCTTTGGCTTCCAATTCCATTTAACTCAGTATATAAGTAGGAACAATAGTTATGTTGAAACCAAATACCAAGTGCCATTGGGGATGAATGAATGAAAAAAACTTGACCTTAATGAAATGGTCAAACTTAAAAATAAAATTGAATTATTCTAAACCTACTCATATAACCTAAGCCTAGCTATTTTTCAACCTACATACATACCTAAATAAACCTATTTACTTAATAGGGTCTAATTATTATCTATTTACCTAAGCACCACGTGTCAACATCTTATTAGCCATAAATTGGATGACTTAAATTTCATTAATTAATATTTAAAATTTTAAAAATAGGTGGGCCTTGATTGCCACGTGTCACCATATAATTGGTGTTAAAATATTGAACACGTGTCAAATGGTCAATGAATGTTCCATGGTGTGCCACGTGTCATCATTATAATGGCAAAAACTTTAATGATTAAGATTAATCCAATGAATTTTTAATTTTGAAAACAAAAAATAAAAATAAAATGACACATGTCCACAAGCTAGTTGTCTAATTTTTAAACATGTGTCATATTTTGATTAGTTGCATGTAGTTGTAAGGAAAGTTACATGTAAAGTGCAACTACATTGGATTAGTATGTATGTATGAACATGTATACTAACACCATATATACATGTTGCATATGTAGTGTCACATGTAACTACATGTCATATGCAACTTGTCTTAGGCGACTACACAAATTTGTAGTTGCATGTGTCGCATGCAATTGAATTTTAGTTGCAAACAACAGTTGTAAAACCCAAAATTTCTAGTAGTGAACTTGCATATGGGTTTTATATAATATTATGTGTTCAACCCAAAAAATTCTATCTTTGTTACATCCAAAATAGTCCATTATAGTATGTTTTTACCCTGGTTTGTGCTTGTTCCAACTACTACAATTGTAACATCATTAGCCTCTTCATTTACCTCTCCATCCATAGTAATATAAGGACCAGTGATTCAAGCAAAAGTTGTAATATTGAAAGACCATAAATATAAGATAAATTGTTATATTTTTTCTTTCCGTTAAAGACAAATTCATACCATTCATAATCGATGAAGGTGACTTTGCCACCTATTGGAACATACTTCAAAACCTTTATGAAAGCAAAAACATTGTCCTTCATGAACAAGTTAGACATTCCCATGATGGAGGAAGGGAAGATAATGGTTAATGTGAGGAATTTTTGCACACCTTTCCACATGAAGATATTGAGTTTTAGGGGTGGAACTACTATGTAGTTGTATTCTAACAAGTTAAGGTGGTTCAATAGAATGTAATGAAACTCATTAAAAAATCTAATGCATTGTGTCCACTTGAGGGATACCAAAACATTTTGAAAGAATCAAGACTTACCATGATAAAATGTGAAAAAACATTGTGTTGATGTTTAATCAATGTTCAAATTTGACAATTGACCCCCCTTCGTTCCATTCCTCATAATAAATAAGAAGGTTTTCTGTGCTTGGAAATATCCAAAGGCTAATTCAACTATTAATAGTTATTATTTGGAAGTTTATAAATATTCAAATCATTATTACTAAGGAAATTTATGGAACTAAAACTTAACAACTTGCTAAATTGTAATCCATGTCTCATAGGTAATTTCATGCATACTATCAAAAACATCCACAACTTTGCAAATTGTAAGAGAAATGGTTAATGAGAATATAATTGTACATTTGATGTTGAATGCATTGTTGATAAGTTTGGAAAGCTTTGTGCAAATAATAATCGAACAAGATTAGCTTTTGATTTTTAACAAACTTTTTAACAACCTTTTTCATGAAGAGTAGACCTGTGTGAGCTCAAGTTTGGCAAAACAAAAAAAGGTGAAACCATTTTGCTTTGAATTGGCCATTTCAACAATTTTGAGAGAGGGAATTAGAATGGACAACCTAGTAACACCTTCAAAAAAAATCAAGGAGGACAAAATGGACAACGTAACAAAACCTTCAAGAAAAATCGAGGAAAAAATCAAAGATGTGCGAGCTATTGTCACAATTATTGAGAATCTGTGCATTGGTCAAGAAAATGTCCACATTTGAAAAGCTATGCAACTTGGAAAATACATGAACAATTCATCAATAGGGTGGTAGTAAATCGAGCCAAGACAAAAATCAAAATATCATCTCCCAAGAGGAGCATGCAAACTCATTTAATGTAGTACCACTAATGTTTATGGACAATTATAATACCAATACCACAAAAGGAAATGCTATAGACCACATCAATGATTTGTCACTACAACCAACATGATTTTGATGTCATAAAGCCAAAGTTGATACCAACTTTGGTTTTTCAAAATTTGCATGTATTATCCATTAGAGTTGTCATTGGGATGCCAAAATTACCACCATCAAAAATGGTATGTGGGGTTTGTAGGGCTGGAAAACAACATAGAACTAAATGGTTACCCAAGGAGAACACAAGATGTGCAACCAAACCAAATCAATTCATTCACTCAGACATCTATGGCCCTTTTCCATATGCTTCTTTGGCCAACTCCAAATATTTCATTACATAATTTACATATGACTATAGCAAAAAATGTATTTCATGAGGGTCAAAAGTGACGTTTTTGGTGTGTTAAAAAGATTCAAATCATTGATTGAGAACTTGAAGGATTTCAAGATCAAAGTATTATGCATAGATCATGGAAAAAAGTACATGTCCAAAGAATTCACTTAGTTTTGTGAATGAAATGGGATTACACGACAATTTACAATTATGAACATTCCTCAAGAAAATAGGATAAATGGACATAAAAATATAACTATTCTTGAAAAAACAAAAATCATGTCATTAAACAATAATGCTCCACCATTTTTGTGGACTAAAGTAATCAACATTGGGTATGTACAATTAAAGTGTCCCACCAAGGAGTTTTTGAAAACATTACCAATAGTCCACAATAGGATTATTTTATTGGGTCAAGGTTAACCATGTAGAAACCCACATAACACATGGAGCCTTTAGATTAATTCATTTTTAGTAGAAATTTGAAATGTTGATAGATTTTCCTTCCAAATATGAAGGTGAATAACTTGACTATCCTATTCACACGTGTGGTCATGACCTCAACTTGTCCTTTTTCACCTTTTTTTTCTCATTCCTTTGTGTCTAATTATGTGATTTTATGTCTGCTTGTGTGATTATGCTATCAATTGACATTGTTTTACAATCATGAAACATTGAACTTGGCTCCACCATAACAAATTTTCTTGAAGAAAATGTTTCAAAATATGTGTAGTTTAACTAAGAGTACATATTCAAGTGTAGAATGAAAGTTGAAAATGCTACATCACCATGTGTAGAACCTCTCTATGGCAAACCTTCGGAAATCATTTTTAATAAAAAAACCTAGTGTCTCAAAGTCAATTTGCAAAGAAATATGGTTTTTGCAACAAAAGTCTTTTCCCCAAATATGTTAAGGATAAGGAAGGACTACATAGAAGAGGAAGTGCAAGCATTATTTGGGCCTTGCAACACCAAAAATGGTTATCACTATTGTTTTAGCAATGATGAAGGACTCATTGTTAGCATTGAAAAGTTATGGATGACAACGCATTAGCAAATCTAGTTGCCAAATACGTGTTTGATCAACAAAGGGGAGGCCAAAGGGGTCATGTGTCAAAGGAAAGGGCGAAATGTAAATTAGGCCTTGTTTGTAGAATGGACTATTAGAGGTCAATTTTGAAAATTGAATTCTCTCTAAACAAGTCAAGGTGATGGGGAGACAAGAAGGCAAAGGGCAAGTGTTGGTGCTACAGAAAGTATCAAAGGTCAAAATGTTGTTAGTTAAGAGGAGGAAGGGTTAGAAGAAAAGTTTTTACTTCAAGATATGGGGTCATTTTGCCCTTTTTCAAAGAAGGATTCATGCCATTTCATTCCCATTGTTGAAGGTTTGAGCGAATGGCAAGGTGTACTTTTAATTTAGAAATTGAAGCCTTTCAACAAGAGTTAGGTCTCTTTTCATTTTTATAATTAAGAGACAATTGTAGAATGAAGTTGTCAAACATAGCTTCACAATTGAAAGATTGCATAGATTGCATAAATTTGGTTTCTAGGGGAAGTCCAAGCTCCAAGTCTTGTAGTGTGAAGCACAAAATTTGGAAAATCAATTTACTAGGTTGAAAATGGAACCGGAGCCACAAAATTCCAAAGAAATAAACCTGGTGGATGGCACCTTAAAAGCCATACATTGGAAGTGTCATGCTCAATTGAGCATCCTTGAAAAATTTAGAAAGATGTTCAAAAGCTCTAAAGTAAAGCATAAGGTTGTGGTGGAAAAGGCTTCTACAGTTAAATAAGCTTCCAAGAATGTTGCAGACAAATATGAAAACTACAAATGTCACAAAATTGCTCTTGCTCGACAAGCGCAGTTGATGGTCCAAAGTGGGTCGATACCTGCTTCAAGCCTTTGTCCCTTTCCAGTAGCTTTTAGTGTTGAACCTCTTCTTTTCTATTTCCCATACACAATTTTAGTTTCAAGTTGTTCATTTTATGGTCAAGGGTTTGAACCTATTTAGGATTGTAAAGTTATTCTATGCCATCATGTATACCATTCTTAGTGTGTTGTTGTTCATTTTGGTTCCTCGCTTAAAGGTGTGCACAAAGGTTGTGATAAAGAGCCACACCTTGATTGGTGGAGATTAAGTGGGTTAAAGTTACTTGCAACATTTAAATTGGTGGAGATTAAGTGGGTTAAAGCTACTTGCAACATTTAAAGAAGGACCTATTGAAGATAATTTTCGACCACAAGGTGAACAAGGCAAGCAATTCATTTTTTTCCAACAAAGTTGATTGTGTATTTGTTCATTTTTTTGTTATGTCAACCTAAGAAAATTAGGTATTAGAACTCATATATTTGGTTCCTATTTGTTGCACATATGGAACTCCTCATGGCTCAATGTAAAAATTGTTTTGCAACAACATGACTTGATAAGTTATATCAAGGTAATCCATTGTTAGACCATGTGTTTCTAATTGTTTTTGTTGAGTTCTGTAAGTTGATGTACTAGATTCAAAGAGTCCATAGTTAGTCCTTCAATTTTATAGAATGTAGACCAAGTTCTTATGTAGTCATGCTAAAGTATATTAAATATTCCTAAACAAGGTCTGAAGTCCATTTGAACTATAGAAAGTCCTTGAAATAGTTAGAGTTTCATTCTTACCTCCTAGAGAGTTCATAATTAGTTCCTCATGCTTCTCACAATAGATAGAGTCCTTGTTGAAGTTCATGTCGTCATCTAAAATTTGGTGAAGTCCTTCCAAAGTTACTTTGATTTCCTAGACAATCCATAACTAGTTCTTAATTCCTTGTCATTCAGTCATCAATCGACCACTAAAAAATTATTATATAGGTAATTTGATTTTCTTTTTATTTATAATTATTTCAAGTTAAGTAAGTTAATAGTTTAATGGGTAATTATTGTATTCAACAAGTTTGCAAGCAATTAAAAATTTAGGGCTATAAGGTTATTTCATTTGGTGAGTTGTTTTTGTTTTTTTGTCTAATTGATCATCACTGTGTAAGTTCAAAAACTGAATCAGATACTATATTAATTTCACATAATATATTGTAGCATGTAGTACCAGGACCTGGTACTCTTGTAGCAGGCAGTTGGTGGGTGCTCTTGGAATTTCGAAAATTCTAGTTTACATTTAGGATCCCCAAGTGGGTAAGCATGATCTTGTCCATCTGGGATCTTGTTGATTGTGTGGTTTTCTAACCACACTGTTCAAACTATGTATCCTGAAAGTAACACTTTATGATTTTTAAGGGTTTACTAGTGTGTGCCTCGTGCCTAAGGCACAGGTGTGTGTGTGTCAAGGAGGAGAAGCAAATTTTCTTTTGATTTTCCCACCTTCCTTCCTTTCCCTCTTCCTTTATGTTTTTCCTCTCCACCTTCCTTGGTATGTTTTATGTTCCTTTATGTTCCCAAATAATTCCCAATAGCACCATTTTTTGACGAAAAATATCAGAAATAATTTTTAAAAATGTTTTACCTTGTCAAGTAAGTATTTCAAGGGAGAGGATATACCAATGCCCACTACCACTTTTTACAAGCGTCAGATATATGACACTAACATGGGAGATTAATCCTCTTAGGAAAAATTAGAATACACCAAGATAAGTGAAATTTCCCAGGTCCTGGCGGCCTGATTTCGTATGGCCTCCTCCGTCGTTGGATTTATCGCCTAGATCTAACGTCTCTGCTGACACGTCTAC
>Ga0209611_10012086_pt1 | contig 12229 bp, 9 predicted proteins | sample S1TSphgellanicum_3_FD_187693 | JGI IMG/M metagenome (GOLD analysis project Ga0209611, IMG submission 187693) | Host-associated microbial communities from peat moss isolated from Minnesota, USA - S1T2_Fc - Sphagnum magellanicum MG (SPAdes) (version 2) | ecosystem: Host-associated > Plants > Peat...
GAGGGTGCCGGCGGTGGAAGCAAGGAAGAAAGGTCTTAATTAGCGTCGATTACAGGTCCTGAGGCTCTTCGAGGAACTATAATTTAGAAGCGGTCTCAAAGTTGGGGGGGGTCGGGGCGGCGGTGGAAGCAAGGAAGAAAGGTCTTAATTAGCGTCGATTATAGGTCCTAAGACTCTTTGGGAGGTTCTTATGGTAAGGGTCCTATACTAGCGGGCCGATGGAGTTTGCGTCGCTCGCGCTTTGCGCCTCCACCGTTTTTCTCTCTTGTTCCCGTTCTCTCTCTCTCTCTTGCAAGCTTTTTGTTGCACTGCTTTTGTTTTCTCGCGCGCTGCTTCGCGCTTGCGGTTTTGGTTAGTTTGCAGGCAGAGCGGTGTCCTGGCAATAATGGTGGATTCAACCGGACATGATGACGAGCAGGTCCAGTTGGAAGATAAGGAGCCGACCACAAGAGCAATTTGGTGTCATTTGGCTCTCTTTTTGTGGCTGGGAGGTTTTCATGTGAATACCGTCGTCGCTGTGGTTTGTCTCGCAAATCTACGCAGCGCTTGGGCTATTACGTAAGCTTCTTTTTTTTCCCTCCTCTGATGTCTTCTTTCTTATATTCGTCAAAACTGCCTTTCGTAACAATCGTTGCATCTTCTTGTTATAGAACTCCGGCGTCAAAAGAGTTGTACTTCTTGTTTCCCGTGAGATTGATTTTCCGTGTGAATAATACCGTCGTCGTCGCTGTGGTTTTATCTCGCAAATCTATGACGCAGCGCTTTGGCTGTCACGTACGCTTTTTTTTTTCCCACTGGTGTAGACTTCTTTCTATTCTTCTTCAAACTGCTTTCGTAGCATTCGCTGCTTCTTGTTGTAGAGGCTCAAGCGCCAAAAGAGACGTACTTGTTGTTTCTCGTGATTGAAATCTGTGCGAATCCGTCGATCGCTCGCTCTAAGTTTTTTCTTCGAGTAATTTGTACGCGATCTACATCTTCTGTTGTCCTCTTAGATTTGCTGCATGTCGATCTTTGTTTTTGAGCTCGAAACAATAGTGTAGACTCGTTTCGCTGCTTTGAGATGATACTAGAAAGGATTGATACATGTATGATTGGGAAACAGATTGCTGGCTGTGTGGATTGCGCTGATGTTCATTCCAGTTCAATATGAGAGTACTCTGGGTGACTTCGTTGCAAAGTAAGGTTCTGCATACCTGCCTTGGACAAGTATTTTTTCTTCCACGAGTGTGGGATATTCTTTGAAGGGGTTGTCTGTTCATGCTTACAAGAGCATCATCCTCAGGAAGTATCGATTCCTCAAATATTTTAGTCAGAAGATCATTTCTTCTTGTAGAAAACAAAGAGAGAGAATAATCTTGTGGAATCAGGCTAGTAGTAGTATTAGCTGAAAGTGACAGAACATCTTATTTAAAGAGGAGAGAACCAGCAGGAATTTCAGGCAGTTCAGGGGGTCTTTGCAGGCATTTTAGGGTCAAAGGTACTGATTGGTGATTCATAGCTTTACCAATGTCTGCAGCAGAAAATCAGAAGCTCTCTGCCCTGCTAATATATGATCTTGATGGGGATTTTGTGTGGATCCCTTGCCAGGTTCATTTCTAAGTATGCACCCAAATACTTTCCTATCACAGTGGTGTTTGAGGATAAAGCTTCTTTTGACCCAAATGGTTGTTATGGTGAGTTTGACCCAGCTTGAAGTTTTGCTACTTGCACCGGCATTGATGTCTCTCATGACAGTTGTAATGTCCACCAAAGGCAAGATTGCACAGCCAGATCATGCTTGGAACAGGAGATCATTGCTCAAAGCACAAAAATGAATCAATAGTCAATGACCAGGACTCTGGAAAAATAAGAATTATTGCTCATGATGCTAAGCAATGTAGACAAGGTGCTTGGGTTGTCCAGTGATTGCAGCAGAGCCACATTCAGTGTTGCCAATTGGTCTTATTGCACTCGCTCCTCAAAGTGGCTTTTTGCCATTCACCAAGTTACGTGCTCTTGCAAGTACTGCTGTAAGTTACTTTCTTGGTTGGGCTTATGACTGAAGCTGCACTAGCTTTTTTTACTCTAGACAACAATCCATTGATCAAGTTTCAGCTGCCACCCTAAACCCTGCAACTACTTGAGGCTTCAAAGTTTTACCCTATCTTTTGACAAAATTTCACAATATTATGTCTGGTGAAGGCTTAGGTAATAGACTAAACCTCTGCAACTGATTTCTGACTGAGAGGTGTTTGAAAACACTGTTTAGTTTTTCAAAGCTGTACAGTGTTTGGCACAATAATATCATACATTAAGTTGACTGATCCACCACTACTAGAGGTTAGATATCAAAGCTCTATCTGACTTTTTGTTGGGGGGAAGGCCAGGTGTTCTGGACACCAATTGTACGGCATATCTGGTCATGGCTAGGCCTGGTACCTGTATCAAGGAGGAACTTTTCTGAGCTGCTTGAATCAGGATACAGTTGCATACTTGTGCCAGGTGGTGTGCAGGAGTGCTTGTACATGGAGTCTGATCGTGAGGTAACACTATTGCCTTCTCCTTCTTAGCTATTGTGAACTTGAATATTCTTTTTGTGTTGCAGCAGGTTGCTTATTGGTCACAGGCATGTGATTGTACCATATCAATCAGTGTACCAAACTGGCCTCCCTATGAAGTGCTTGAAGTGAGTTAAATTTGTGCTTTAACTCACAAGTAGTGGTAGTACTGAGAGTAGTTCTGGATCTGTGTGAAGAGAACTTAGAGTGTATGGATAATGTTGAAGGAGTGCACTTTACTGAGCCTCCTCAAGCTTGCAGGTTGTATTTCTCAAGAACAGGTATGGCTTTGTGAAGGTTGCAATTGAAGCAGGTGCTGCAGTCGTGCCTTCTTTCTGCTTTGGCCAAGTATGATACACCACTTCTATTCTGTGATACTTCCCCAGACAGGAATTTTCTTGCAATTTCAGAGAGTGCAGTGAAACTTTTTTTTCAATTTTTAAAATTGAGTATCGAGACATTAGCTGTGGGCACATTGGGTTTCTGTTCTTCCTCTGCTGATTTTAAGCATTATTAGCTTATGCCTTTTAAGTTAAGTTGGTGAAGCTGTTGAAGTTCACTGTACATGCATGACACTTGCTGTTGTTCAAGCCACTCCTCAGTCTTTTCTCTGGTTTTTAGGGGTAGGGCTCCTTTTTATTCTCTTACTTTTCTTTTCCTGTTTCCTGTTTTCTGAACTTGCCATAACCCTATTGTTGGGTCATCTCTCAATCCAGGCTCACTTCAGTCATGAGTCTGGTGATGTTCTCAATTCCTATGGAGAAACGTAGGTGACTCTAAGTGGTTATGTGGCAGGAACCTGCATTTGTTCTCTTATGCAATTGTCTAATGTGATTATCCAGACAAATATATATCACTGGTGGAAACCAAGTGGAGAATGGTACAATCAAATGTCTCGCAAAATTCGCTTCACCCCCCTTGTGTTTTGGGGCAGATTTGGGTACACACAATCCTCCACTCTAAAATTCCTGTATATGGGCTACTCCAATGTGTAGAAGGCACCAGTAATAATATGGGGTTTATTCTTAACTGGTAACCTAGTGGATACAGACATGTTCACTTGCCAATTGCTGGCCAGAAAATCTTTCATTTGAATGCAAAATATTCTGCTGATCACAAATTATTCCTGTTTCTGAAGTAGGAGGTGACACTACTTAGAGTGTATGCTGCACACAGGAGTGGGCAGCATACAGAGAATATAAGAAAGCAACATTTGATATGTTTCTTTGAGAAGATTCTTGTGATCCTCATGATTGGGGTAGGCATCAAATTAGTAAACTTTAGTCTTCAGTCTGAGTAAGCACATTGTGAATGACATCCCAACTTGTGTGCAGAGGGCCAGTACCATTCCAGAAGCCCATGTATTATGTTGTGGGCAAGCCAATCAATGTCACCAAAAATCCAAGTCCAACAAGAGAAGAGGTAAGCTGGCTTGCTGGCTCAGTAAGAGGTTTGGTTCCTTGGCATTACAAATGATCTTGGGTCATGTTAATCTTTGTGAAGTGGCCAAGCATGAGCCCATTATACACCTGTCAGCATATAGATCCTTTTGACTAGACAGAATCAGAGGCCTGATACTAGCCACTACAGTATAGGTACCTATGAGGTTAAGACTACTCAGATATTGAACAAAACAGGGGTTCAGCACAGCATGGTCTATTTGCAAAACTTTGCCATGCTTCAACTCAACATGTAGAAAAGGTACACATCAGGTTGATAATAACCCATTTGCAGGAGCATGGATTTGATGACCCTGGCATAGTGGTTCAACTCTTAGATTCAAAGCACTTTCAAGCTTGAAAGTCCTAAGCAGAGAGCTCCAATGAGATTTGTTTTACCTGTGCAGATTGCAGCAGTACATGGTCAATATGTGAAAGCTGTTGAGGAGCTTTTTGAAAAGCATAAAGCTGCTGCAGGGTTCAAGGACACTTCACTCTATGTCTATTGACAGGAGCTAAATAATTCCTATGCTAGCTTTATGCTGGTCCTTGGATAGTCAGATCTCTCCAAAGGGAGGTCTAAGTCGATTATAATCAAACAGGACACCAAATTCTTTGGGCATTGAAGTTCAATTGGGTTGCATGGTTCCCAGTCATCATTTTTCAGTGGCATAAAGTTTCAGTTTAGCAAAATAGCTTTTACTGAAATGTTTCCTCCCTTGATGTTTGCTCATTCACTATGCAGTGCAGTAATGAGAAAAGTAAAGGCACATAACATTCAGTTCCTTGCATTTTTGTTCTTGCAAAGATACTTTACAGTTGCAGCACCCTTGCTTATTAACCCTTGAATGTACTCTTTTCTTTGTTAGGAGCTTGGTTTTATATTGTTGCAGCTTGATCTACATGGTTGCAGCGAGGAGAGTCTTGGCTGGGTGACCCATCAGCATATTTGTTGTTTTCTTGAGAAGCTCGGCTCAGCTCTGTCTGGTTGCAGCAGCACCATGAGTTTTGGTTGGTGCGCCATCCTAGATTTCTTTTCACCTTGAATTCTTGCACATAAAAAAATATAATAAAATTGACAATTCTTTACAGCATGTCATTAAGTGCAACCAAGTGAGCGCTAGTTTGGAAATCTGTGTAAAGAACCAGCTGAAATTCCATTTGCAGTTGGATGGCACTTTTATGCAGCAAAGATTTTACTGCAGTAAAGTCAGTGAGAGACCTTAGGTGGACCTTTCAGCAGTCTCATGTCTTTCAGCTGGTTTGTTGTACCATGTATGTTATACCAGGTATGGTCCAGGGGTGGTAGCTTCCTGAAATGGGGAGCCCACACTCCAGGAAGGTCCTCTGCCTTACACTTTATGCCTGTACCCTACACTTTATGTAAGTCAATGGAAAGGTCATTTTGTGGGGTCCTAGTGGATGGCATACACCAAGCCACACTAACAAAGCCAAAATGTGTTGATGCAGGTGGACCAGCAGACCGGGAATGAGTGTATACCAGAAAACTTCCAACATAGGTAAAGCCATTTGTGTGGATGAAATTTTAAATGCTCAAAAATCAATTGTGTGAGCTAATAATAAGAAACCATTGTCCAATTCATTAATGAGATTGCCAAGTTATAGCATTCCAAATCATCTATGTCTGATCACCTATATCAATTACATGCCTAAACTGAAAGAAAAAGAAAACTTGCGTATGTCAAGACACATTCCTAATGAAACTAGACAACATGCAAAGGATAAAGCTTTCAATTATAAGTTTGAATCAAAAGGAGTCATGAAAACTAGAGAGGTAGATTACAGTTCAAACTTCAAACCTGAATGAAATTAGAACTCTTGCTCAAATGTTGTCCATATTTTTCATATAAAGTGCATCAATATTGAAAAACAAGCTTGCATGTGTTTTCCTTCTGTTTTTGGCGTCCACAGATGTTGGCATTCAAGGGGGGGTTTGTTGTGTAATAATTTGCAATGTGTATGACATTCAATAATTTTGTTGGTTATAAGATGAATGAAATTGTACTATGGAATGAAGAGTAGTTTGCACATGAACATCATTGCGGACATGTCATATGTGCATGATCTCAAGTCAAGATGTGCATTGAAAGGTTGTATGCATGAAATTAGTGTAGATTTGAAGGCTACAATTTATGAGTATACAAGCTGTGAGCCAAAATTTAGGGGAATCCATTTTAGACTACAACATGGGGCATGTAAGTTATCCTTATGAGACAAAATACATGTTTTTTAGCATCTTTATTCTGAAAAAAATTACCATAAATAAAAACTTTGAAAATGGAATTACTTTTTGGGGGTTTGATTGCCAAAAGTTTTTTTTTTTAATTAAAAAAAAGAAAAATCACAAGATTGCTCTATTTGGCTTAAGTAGCCAAAAATATAGAAGGATGATACAAAATTTTGAAGGTGATTAACTCTCATGGTTCATGATGCATGTTGCACAACAGGCAACATTGAAAAATGTTGAGAAATATAAATTAGACTTATAGCATGCCTGATGGCAACCTCCGTAATAGAGCCTCCATCAATATTTACCACATTCGAGGTGCAATGTTAATTCCTCCTGCATCCCCACTCATGAACTTGAAAAAGTAGATTAAGTAAAATCATCAACTATATTAATCTTACCACCTAGGCCACTCATTAAGGGGGCTAATTGTTTCTTTTTACTAATGATATCGCAAGGCATTGTTAATATGAGCATTATTTACCAACCCCAACAATTTTTACACTATTTGATTGTAATAGTTCACACAAAATATATTGAAAAGATCATTTTATTGTTATTGTTCGGGATGCTTTTAGAGCATTTTCACACATACTCAATGTTTGGGTTTTCAACAATATTTTTTTCATCCTAAATGGATAGCTTATTATTTCCCACGCCTCACCCATAAACGTGAAAACAACAAATACAAAAGATGAAAGGCTACTAATAGCAAACCACTTGGACCAATCATTTTACCAAACCAATCACAAGTAATCATTCGATTTTGCAATGCTTTTTGATAGCCACAATATCGGTTGCACAAATGCTAGCCCAAAGCCAAATGCTATTATTCATCCAAAACATGTGCAATGTGTCAGTGGAGATGTTCTTATGATGTTTGCACATAATTATCACCGAATCAAAACCAACTAGAACCTAACTGAAAATCCGACAAATATCTCACATGCATAAGTGCTAATTCAATCCAATATTTCTTAATGCAAAGAAACATGATTCATAGCCATTCCATGAATTTATAAAGTGGTTGAAACCAAAGGGAAATTTGTGCAACTTTGTGAAAATTGATAGAGAACAAGCATTTTGTCACATAATGGTGTTACAAAAAACTAGCGCACACAATAATCAAAACACGGAACACATATATTAAATGATAGATACACTTTTAGAATTACCCATTGGCATGAACGTGTGGCCACCTAATTCAAATCCTATGACCACCTAAATTCCTCCCTCTTCCAACAAAGAGAGGCTTGAGGTCTCTAAAGGGTCAAATCACTCTGATCTCTCTATCTTGAGCCGACTGGCCTTCCTTCTCCTCTCAATTTTTTTAGACCATATAAACCTATAACCATATCAAGCTTCCATAGGAACCCAAGTCCCATATTACATTTTGTAACATAGATCCCTGAGTCCAAATAGATTGCATAAACCAGTGCTCATGACACCATCCCTCAAATTGACAACACATAAAAGCAAGAAAACAACACACTTCAACTCCCCGGTGACTACTTCATAAGTTTTACAAAAAAACCACAACGCCCCCCCCCCTCCCCTCCATGATCCACCTTATAAAATTCAACGAACTATGGCTGTTTTTTTAAGTTCCCAGTAATTAGGGTGCTCTTTCATGATATGCACGTCAACAACACTCACATAAAAATTAACCCAACAAACAAACATTGAGAAGATTCCAAGCCACTCTTGAGATCCCTTATGATGATGAAACTTGCAAACCCAATTCATAGACTAAATTTTTGCCTCTTCAAGTACATTGCGCAGCAAATCTCTTTGTACCTTTGTTGGAGACAAAAATCTAGCCTTACTTCTCTAAAAACCTCTACATACTAAAAAAATAAGCCTCCCCCCTTCCCACTTATCTACTTTGTTGTGTCTCTTTCTTTCGTTCCATAACAAGAGTTCCACCAACTCCACATCGCTTGGTAACTCCCCTACCTCACATTCAGCCAGTGTCCAATATTATCCCCAGTAGCTCACTCATCCCAAATAAAAGAAAATAAAATAAAAACATCAAAGCAATAAACACCACCGCATCTCCTTCACTCTTTTTTCTTGTCTCCATTGCCATCATGAATAAACACTCCCTACCGAAAACAAGAGAAAACATTCTTTCCTTAAACCCTAAAACTCCTTCATGTACACATCCAAACCTTAAAATTAAAAATTTGTTACAATGTCTCTTCTCGTAATTATGGCAAGGTCAAACCAACAACAACTAAAATAAAATAAGGAATGTTTCATGAACTTTTAAAAAAATTGAACTTGCATTTCAAAGACCACTGAATGTAAATTCTACCTTTTCTCAAAAATGCGAGACCAAATGAACAAACCTATACATGATGGCTAATTGGTGGGAATCTCAAATGAATTGGGTTCATGTGGGTCAATCTATAGCCATACAATAGAGAACAATTGAATGGTGGTCATTTTTCCAAGTCCCCCATGAATCATAAAAGCTACAATTGAGTTGGGTTTATTTCTTCCTTTTTTTAAATGTTGGTGTTGATTTCTTCCATTTCGACAACTTCCATTGCTTCAGTTTCTAAATGATCACAACAATACAATTAAAGACATCTAGAAAGACTATTCATCATTGTGAAACACACAACATCCCACATGTAAGTGAACATCATGATGATGGGTATTTTGGTTACAAGGCTTTTCAACACAAAAATAAGACAAAACTATAATTCTGAATACAACAAAAAACTTCATTTAGATTTCTTGCCATGTCAAATTAACTTACTTGAGAAATCTTGGATTGCTTTATCAATATTCTTCAAATAAGTCAAAAAGGAAGAAGAAATTCACCTTTCTTGTTGCACACACAATACCTCATCATAACAAAAGATAAAGCATTTCTTCATTTCTTTTCAAAGACAATAATTGGAAGATTTGAACATTGTTTCATGACAAATCCATTTCTATTTTCATAAGCATACAGGAGCTTCAACCAATCAAGACATGGAGAGCATATGTAAAAAAACCCTTACCTGGTAAACACAACACTAGTCATCACAAGTCCATTGCACAACCCAAAACAGACACCATAAACATCAAGAATCCTCATATTAAGATTGATTTGTGTCAAAGAAAGACAGAAGTTTCCCAGAAATGTCTGTCTGCACTCGAACTCAAAAAACATGTAATTTGATTGTTGAATTTGTAGAACAAAAGCAGCATCATTTTATGTAAGAAAATTGCAACTGCTTTCTTACACTAGTTTCTCTGTGTTTGCCAAATAAATTAATCTACTCCATCATCCACCCATAGATTCACCCACAAGAACTCCCATGGCAATGGAAATGGATGTAGAAGTATAATATCTGTGATTGCTGAAAAACCAAACTAACTACCTGCCGATTTCCATGCATTCTAGGAACCCAATGTCACTAGCATAAATACTTTGCTATGCAAAGTCTCCTACTACTCTCCTCAAATGCTCCAATGTCATGACATCCCCATTTGTACCCATGGAATTATGCCTTTGTCAAGATCTCAACAGGGCAGATTGCACTGCAAACAACTGCCCAAAAGCACCACCTTTTCCTTGCTCAATGAATCAAATCATCAGAACACTAAGCTTACTGCATACCTCTCAATCAAGCTTCACTGAGGAAAAGAGGTAGTGCACAAAGTAGAATGATGACAGGAATCCGATTGTGCCAGTTGCAAACATGATGGCAATCACCATGAGAATGGAGTAGCCAAGGTAGAGAACAATTGAAACCAGACCATTCAAGCCATGCAGATCAAAGACGAGGTAGTTGATGGAATACAAGAAGACATATAGTGCCACAGAGCCTGATGCAAAGAACGCTTTCCACCACCAGTGATAATCCTCGACGCACAGATGCATATATGTCAGCACCACTGAGACCTCTGCGCACACAATGACCAGCAACACCAACACAACCAACAAAAACCCAAATACATAATACACTTGTCCCATCCAGAGACTCGACATGATGAAGAACAGCTCAATGAATAAGGTTCCAAACGGCAGAGTGCCAGCACCCAATACCAACAGCCATGAAGGGTATTTCTGTGAGGGAATTTCACGAGGGATCTGGTTTGTGCGCACTGGGAATTGGATCTGCTCTGCACGTGCTCCCAAGTAGCCTCCCAACAACGTCAATGGAACAGAGATTCCAAACCACAAAAGCAGCAGGATGAAGAAAAGGTAAAGAGGGATTGCACCAGTGCTATCACCTGCCCACAGAATGAAATTCAGCACTGTGAGGATCGTGAAGGCAATGCCTGGGAAGAAGCATGCCACTTTCCATGCAATCGATCTCCAGCCTGCAGTGTTTCCTTTCAAAGCATGCCACAACCTTGCAGCCACATAGCCTGCAGTGATGCCAAGGAAGAGATACAACAACACCATGCCTGTCAACAGCATTCCTCGCGATGCAGGTGACATGAATCCCAGAGCTGCAAACACAATTGTCACAATCGCCATGCCTGTGATTTGCACTCCATCACCCACCACAATGCAAAGAAGCTCTGAGCATCGTGGTGCACGAAATACATCACCTACCACAAGCTTCCACCCAGAAAGCTCCTCTGTCATCTGCGCTTGTGCTTCCTTGTCAAGCTCCTCATACTTGGTCAAGTCTCTTCGCACAGTTCGCAGGAAAATCACAAACACAATCCCCGCAAGGAAAGAGATGACCATGATAGAGTTCAGAATGGAGAACCAGTGGACTCTTGCATTCCCCATCTTCAGGTAAGCATCCCACCTGCTGGGCCAGCGTATATCACTGAGATCAAACTCAACATCGTAAGAGTACACAATCCGCTCTCCGACTTTGATGGGCTGGTGATGTCCCTCGAGATTACACTGGGCTTCGGACAGGTGCTGATAGTTGGGGACAGAATCTGCAGCTTGGGCATCACGAATGATGCTGCAGGGATTGACTTCAAAGCCAACCACCATGAATGAGCCTTCCAGGCTCTTGTCAGGAGCAGCTGTGACAGCATCAACCCCATCTCCTGTCCCCAAGATGGTACCCATACCAGCTTCCATATCATACTTGTGGATCAACACTTTGAACTGGAGATGGTTGTAGAGATAGTACTGTGAGTCAACTTTCAATCCGATGGGTGATCCAGTCCATCTGAGGGTTTGGTTGTCTGATCCCCAAGTGTACCGCGACACAGGCAAGTTGTCAAGGATGAGATTCACCTGGTAGTAGTCATCGATCCTCTGCGAGAGAAGCTTGACATCGTGCTCCGTGAGCGCATCATGCACGCACACTTTCACATGGGTCTGGTTCTCATTCATTTGGAACTTGTAAGGCGAGTTTTCGATCTGATCCCCGATCAGAAGCTCGCCCAGATTCTCCCCCGTCTTCTTCACCCCCTCCTCCGGTTTGCAGAAGGGAAGACTGTAGTAGCTGTAAGGAAGCTCAGAATCGAACGACGTGATGGCATTCACCTTCACTTCTAGATCTTTCCCTCGTTTGTACGTCTTCAGATAACTGCCCGGAAGGTAGAAAGCTTGCGCGCAAGTGAGCAATCCCAACAGCGTGAGCATTGCAAATCTACAGCTGCTGCAAGAAGCAACTGCTCTCAAGCCTGACGCCATCGCTGGAACTCTTGAACTGCCTGCCTTACGGATCTCACAAACCCTAAACACAAGCTTTGCTCTGTTCCTCCTCTTCTCTCCACCACCACAGTCGTCCTCTCGTTTGCTTTCTGTCTTCTTTCTCTCGCCCTACACCGCCTTGTCAGGATCAGATACAGCCACCTGCTCCAACAACAATAACAGCAGCGGCAACGGCAAGCAGCGGCAAAAACAAGAGCACTTTCTTCTGCTTTTAATTGTGGAAATGAACAAGAAGAACGTCCACTCTCTCTCTCTCTCTCTCTCTCTCTCTCTCTCTCTAAAATTTGTTGTGAAGAAACCTTCCTTGTAGTGCGATCGTCTTCACATCACGACAGATTCTTCATGACACAAATACGACGACAACCTCTTTGTC
>Ga0209611_10012087_pt1 | contig 12229 bp, 9 predicted proteins | sample S1TSphgellanicum_3_FD_187693 | JGI IMG/M metagenome (GOLD analysis project Ga0209611, IMG submission 187693) | Host-associated microbial communities from peat moss isolated from Minnesota, USA - S1T2_Fc - Sphagnum magellanicum MG (SPAdes) (version 2) | ecosystem: Host-associated > Plants > Peat...
TTCTTTTCGTCTTTCTTTTGTGCATATCTCGACATCCTGTTTTGTGACTTGTGATCATCGCCGTATCGTCTCGCGAAGAAAGGGACATCATCATCATCATCACCCTGAAGGTATGTCTGCTTTCGAAGGATGTTTTTGAAACCCTTGTCGTTTTTCCTTGTCTCCTTGTTCCTCATTTTTTGCTACTTCCGTGCGTGTATTGTTTGAAACTTCTGTAGAGGTCTTTTTCAAGAGTTTTGTTCCTTATTATGCTTATGCATGCTGGTCTCCTTGTTTGTTTTTTTGCTTCGTTTTTTCCTTCGAAAACGACGGGTTGTTGTTTCTGTGTTTTCTCGTTTCAAGATGTTTGTTCTTCCCTTGGCCGTTATCTTTCTTGAAACCCTTGGCCGTTTTTCTTTTCTTCTTGTTCCTCATTCGTTTTGCTTCCTGCATGTTTAGTTTGAAGTTTCTCTGTAAATGTTTTCAACCTCGTTTTGTGCTTTTGGATGTTGTCAGTTTGTTTATTTCTTCATTTCGTTTTCGTTTCTCCGGAAACGTCGGCTGGTTGTTTTTGTGTTCAAGGATATTTTTGCTTCTTTTGGCTGTCGTCTTTCTTGAAACCCATGGTCCTGTTGTTTTCCTGATTTGTCCTCGTTCATTTTTACTTTCTGCATGGGATCCAACCTAGTTCTGTGCTCCTAATTGTGCTTCTGGATGCTTGTCACATTTTTGTGCTTGTTTGTTGCTTTACTTTGTTTTAGTTTCTCCAAAAGTGTTGGATTGTTGTATCGTCTTTTGCTATTCCGATTTTTTTTTGTTTTCTGAATAGTTGTTTTGCATATTATTAATTATGTGCTTGCCTATCCTATGGCATGCTATGATGTTATCACCAGTACTTCAGCAGCTAATGACACTGAGTTGGTGTGATGGCTAATGGCCATTTTTGCATAGGTGACTTGTTAAGCAGTATGAGTCTCCTGGACCAGTTGTGATGATGAGATGGGTTGTTGTTGGCTCCTGCATGTCTTGACCATTTCAAATGTCCCCTTTAGAGACTGTGCCATTTCAGGGCTGCTTTGATTCTGGAGGGTTGTGCAGTTGCAGACATCAAGCTGTATTGTTTTGTAGACAAAATTGTGCCTTTCAGAGTTGTCCTTTCTACAATCATGTTACAAATACAAGTGTCTTTTCCATTGTTGGCTGTGATGGAAGATAGTTTTTACCAACTTGTGCTTATTTTTTGCAGTGTTACCATGGCGCGTACTAAACAGACTGCTCGTAAGTCCACTGGAGGAAAGGCTCCAAGGAAGCAGCTTGCAACAAAGGTCAGTTGTGGTGAAGCTTCACTTGGAATGCCACAAATGTTCTTCTATTTGTTGTACTTATATGGAGTTCTTTGATGTTCAAGCTGTTCTGGATGTGGGTTGAGGATTGGCTTCTTATGTTTTGACTTTGCAATCTTCCAGGCTGCAAGGAAGTCTGCTCCCACCACTGGTGGAGTGAAGAAGCCCCATCGTTATCGCCCTGGAACTGTTGCCCTCCGGTGAGTGCATAAGACCCTGTGGTGAGATGATGTTAAAGAAGCTGATCAGCTCAATTGGGTTCAGGATTTATTTGCGGGCTAGATTTTTGGGCCTCTGGTATCTGATATTGTGTTTCTGGTTTTGGTACTGTGTAGTGAGATCCGAAAGTATCAGAAGAGCACTGAGCTGCTGATCAGGAAGCTTCCATTCCAGAGGCTTGTTCGTGAAATTGCTCAGGACTTCAAGGTTTCAAACTTGTTCTCACCTACTTTTGCTTGATGCACAAGTCTCTCCTGTGTCTGGAAGTTTCTGTGAGGTTGATCCGTCGAATTATATTTGCTTTAAATGCCTGGCAGGTTCTGTTTTCTATTTAGTTCCAGGTGCTATCTGGAGTATCTGAGTTTTTCTTTTGTTATGTGCAGACCGATCTTCGGTTCCAGAGCCATGCTGTCCTTGCCCTCCAGGAGGCAGCTGAGGCCTACCTTGTGGGTCTGTTTGAGGATACCAACTTGTGTGCAATCCATGCCAAGAGGGTGACAATTATGCCCAAGGATATCCAGCTTGCACGACGGATCAGAGGGGAGAGAGCTTAAGCTGTGTTTCTGAAGAATTTAAAAAAAAACTAAAAAATCAATAAAAAAAATCGGGTTCTTTTGAACCCACCAAAATCTGTTTGTTTGGCCTGCGTCTTCTTTGATTTGAATTCCTTTTGTGCTTGCAGTGGTGAATTCCTTCAAAGCATGTGTAGTTTATTGGAAAGTTGATTTTCCTATTGTTTCGGATTCAGTTAATTTGTGCAATCACTTGAAATTCTTGCTCAGTGATGAAGACTTGTATTACCATATCCACCATTGAAGGGAATGATAAGAGAGCAGTTTAGTGTTTGATTGTCAAAGTTGGTAATGGAAATGTGTTGAATCACCTATGTGAACCATCCCTCATCAAACACGGGCCTATCATGAAATGCTTTCCAATATTTTCTCCTTTGGTAACGAAATTGAGCAATTTTTGAGTTATTGGACAGGCAACAGAAGGTCTACAAATGTTCTTTTGAGTGTTTAGAAGTAAAAGAGCAATGCAGAAAACATGAAAAGAGAATGATAAAGTTTGCCTCAATTTATTTGGAAAAATATCTGTAGACCTCTCTATATCCAGCCCCATATCTTAAATCCAAGATTATATGCTTGAAATCTTAATTTGTTTTAATTAACCTATCACTGAATACTGGACCCATTTACACTGAACACCTTAAATTTTCACCATTCCTGTAATGAATTCAGCAATTTTTGTGGAGTTAGAAGTACTAGGAGAGACAGTTACAAATGCCCGTAGAGCTTCAGTAGCAGAGGAAGAATGTGTGAGATTAAGCACCCAGTGTGTGAAAATTGGGTTCACAAATCTTGATTGCATTCTGTGGAAATTTGTATAAAGTCACTGTTTTGAATCCACATGAAATATTATGAAAATTTATGAAGTTGTGTGAGGAAGTGACAGTTATTTTATGGCTTCTCAACTGAAGCAAAGAAAGTTTATGGAAATTGTAAATCAAAATTGCACAGATCCCATTCTTATATAACAACCAAAGAGCAGCCAAATTGTGCTGTTCAAAGTTTGTACGTATGCTGCATGATTTTTTGGGGATTTCTGTTAAGGGTTCGGTAATCTTGTCTGATAGACCTGAAATCGGTTTGGTGTGTCAAACTATGTATCAGATCAACTTCCTTGTCTCCCCAACATTGCTGTCGGGTAAGAGAGATTTGGTGGACCTTAAAGAATTTCATTTAAAGGTTGTGCACATATAATAAGGGGGCAACCACCGACTACTTATTGGATAAGTACAGACAATAAGTAGTCTGTATCCCAAGGTTGTCAAATGTAATGACCCACTAAAACCTCTGTTTCTTTCAAAAGCTAGAGTCATGGATTTTCAAAGTGGGTCCTAATTGAGTTGTTGTAGGAAACAAAGCCCTAATGTTAATGATAAGAGAATGTGTTGAAACAGGAATTTCCAATGCAGTTGTCAACAAAAGCAAAGCCCAGTTAATACCTTTGCCCCATCTGAAGAGCTCATTTGGCCTTTGTGGATGCTAATCAGAGTCCTGCATTGGGCTTGACAACTGTACCCATACCCGACCCACAGCTGCGCGTGGGTCAACTGTACTCACCCATTACCCACCCATGGCACCTTGTCCATACTCATTACCCACCCAACTCATAGTCTCATACCCATCAGTCCATCACCAAAATAAAGCTACTTAAGAGTACTTTGAAGTGTTTTTAAAAGGAGGGACGTGCCAATGATTTATTGTAAACGGTTACATACAAATGTCACGATTAGAGCACAGGAACATGAGGTTGTTTATCGTTCGGGGCTTCAGTCAATTGCGCTTCTTGGTCAGGGTGTTGCTGGTTATCACTACTGACTACTATACGACGAGTCGCCCTATAATCTGCTAACTCAGTTGTTGTAAAGCCCGAGTCCCTCTTACCCACCCATTACCCACCCATGCGTCCAAGCCCATACCCATTACCCACCCATTTACCCATGGGTATGGGTGGGTATTGGGTACCCATTGCAGGACTCTGATGCTAATGTATGTCTTAGGAGGGTTTATAGTTGAATTCACTGACTTCTAGAGCATGAACCACCCATTTGGTTGTGAATGCTTCGAGTGTGTCCTCTGGATCATGAACCCAATGACCATAAACCCTGTTACTCTCTTTTAACACAACAATCATTCCAATTGACCCCCTACATTTGGACTGTGTTCCACTTCCAAACCAAAGACTTTTTTGGGATTAGACCCTTAATCCTCTTGTAACACTTTTTGGTGCCTCCCTAGATGGAGGTGAAGTACCATAAGTGAAAGTGTGAAGTTGTCTGCTGATTGGGACTAAGCAGCTTGCTAGTGATAATTCAGTTTGAACAATGTTGTTTTTTTTTACAGGTCATGCTACCTTTTTATGACAAGTATACATATATTTGCCTTTGTACATGACATACAACTTTTTAAAATGCATTTCAAAAGATAGTTTGATTTAGAAAATGACTTTCACCCAAAAAAAAACCTCAAACTAACAATAAATGAAAGAGAAGCTTGAACTTCCTACAATCAATCCAAACAAAGAATTCTTTAGTTCTTCATGTTGCCCCACACTTCAAACACCACTCTCCAATTCATATTCTCCAACTCTATTCTACACAATGAGATTCACATAAAAGCATCCAAAGTATCCTGTTTCAAAGAAGCTCACAAGTGGCTATTATATTATTTTGTTTCAAAAATCTTTTCACAAATTGCAATACAGGGAGGAATGACAATAACAAAGGATTTGTTTTCACACTCATGCCTCAAAATTTCCACAAACTCAAGTAATTATGCTTTATTTACATCACATTCAACTTCTTTTAGTTTGAAACTTTGGAATCAATTTCTCCAACCATTGTATCGACATATTGACACAAGCTTCTTCATCATTTGGATAGTACTTTGGACCAAAAGCTTCAATGCATTGAAAATGGGAAGGTTAGGAAACCCCTCATTCAAGCTGTCGACAATTGCTTGCACATATTCAACTCCCATCACCTTGCATTCTTGCCATGTGTCCTTTCGATAAAAAATATGTCCATGGTGCATAAGATGGTATGTACATGTAATGTCATCATTTGCCCAACATCTCAATGCACCATCAACCCAAGCTCTAGACATCCAGAGACAAATTCTTTGTGAATCTTCCAAAATTGGGACCATGTTTAGATAAAAAATGTCATGCCAATATAGAAATGGATGCATCCAAAGTAAATTCAATTGTTGAAATATCAACTATGTTATTTTGAAAATTTTGATTGAATCTGTTCAACTTTGCCAAAACATCGACCACAAGGTGAAGCATGAATTGAAATTGAATTTGAAAGGTTGTAGCTTGGCGATATTAAAAGGCCTCAAATTCTCTTAAAAAATCCAATATGGTTGGCATGTAATACAAAATCCACTACAACACTTGACCCCCAAAAAAACAATGCATAAAGGGGTGGGCAGGCAATGGGTTTGGAGCTCTAACTATTATCTAACTTACTATTAAACTATTAATCTTATAGTTGTTCTAATATTTAACATTTAGAGTATTGTCTTTATGTGAAGATTCCATTAATCTTGTAATATTCAAAATTTGATAGTTCAACACAATATTTACTTTTCTTTTGATATGGTTTTTTTAGACGCCTTTTTTGTGACAACAGTTTTTGACTTTTTCCTTTCTTTTGATATGCCAAATTTTGATTTTACTTTTTTTTTCTTTTCTTTTTGCTTGTGATAGTTGCAAAAAAACCTGAGTGGTCACCCAATATTCTAATTTCATCTAAAATAAATTAAAAAACTCATCTATTTATGCAATGTCAATGCCTATGCCAAATACATTTTTAAGTGTTTTGTAATTTCTTTGTCTTGCACTTGTTGCCATTAATAATCATCTAACCATGATGACATATTTCACGGAACACTTGGTTAACACACATTACACTTTAACCATTTATTTTTAGCTCAAAAGCATATTTAAATGTGTTGAAGACCACATAATATATGTTCTCCCCACATATATATGTATTTAATTCATTGCTCCTGTTTAATGTTTGCCTGCATTGTCAATGTGGCATGATTAATGGAGTGATTGATTACATGTTGCATGCATTAATTTGGCAACCTCACACCTTGAACAAGGTAAAAACGCCTCTAAAAATTGTTGAACTTTAATCACACCTTATTTTTGTCTCCCATAATTGTTCAAGTCTTTTGAGAATGCAAGACTTTAGTAATGAATGGTTTCAGGTTGTTTTAAAAGTCACACGATATGATTGAAATTGTGATTAAAACAATAGGATCCACTTGTTTTGGATGATTTAAAATGTAGTTTAAGGTGACAACTTTTTTGTTTAGAGTGTTTTGGTAAGTGGTTTAAAAATACCCAAATTCTTAAAGGTTAACTTTTCTTCCCTTCTTAATGCCTTTCAAATCCAACTCATTTAATATATCAATTTGAGCACATGTTGCTTTAATTTTAGGATTTTTGTTTGATTGTATCAAAAACCTTTAAAAAAAAAAAAAAGGTATTTAGGATCCTTGTTGTAGCACTTAAAACCCTCATTTGGAGATTTTGAAGTATTAACACTGACCATTCAAAAAAAATGCTATTCACCATTTAAAAAACCCCCAAAAATATATATATTTTCAAGAATCCATAACTAATTGAAAAGAAGTCCAAAAAAATTCAACTTGGGTTGATTTTCAAATTGTTTTGGCTTTAATAGAAAAATAAATGTAAAAGAAAATTGGACTTTGATTTACTCATTATCCTTATTTTGATAGTTCTAGAATCTTTTACCTTGTTTTCATGGCTTGTTTGAAAGTTTCATTGATAAGGAGAAATGAATAAAGGGCTACCAATAAGTCACAATTATGTTGCAAATCACTTTAGTGGGGAACCAAAGGAAATGAACAAAGGAATTTCATTAATAAAATAATGTTAATCTTTTCAAAAAGAAGAATGAAAATTTATGCAAATATTTGGAATGACACTTTAAACAATGTATTTGAAACAATGAAGTTGTGATTAAGTTCAACCTTAGGAAAGAGGAGATGGAGGTTCAGGGCTATTCAACCATTTACATAAGAGAAAATTTGCACACTCCAATTTCAATGGAAAAGGTTTCTTTCATGTGATTGGGTACGAATGTATAAATATCCAGAGGATCATTTCCATTTTGAAGTTCTACATGTCAATCATGGAGTCTTTATTTAAAGGATTCAAGGCAAATCACACCTTTGTATTGTAAAACAATCAAAATACTATAGTTGGTTCACATTCCAAGATTCTAGTCCTCAACTAAGTGGAGTAATGATGACTATGACCCTTTGTTACAATATTTGTTGGAGGTCATTGGGTATTGTTAAGGCACTAGCCAAAAAAAAAGTTTCTTTTCTTTTATGGATGATAGAAGAAGGCTTTCTTTTACCCTAAATGTTGGAAGTGGTTAACTTTTTGAACTACTTGACTAAGTGCAATTGTTCTTTGTTAAACAAGAAGTTGGTTTTGAAAAAACCAATAGAAGAGAAATGGTCTAGCGAACATCAACTTGGTGATTTCGTGGTGGCTTGCGATTGTAATGGATGGAGGTTTAGAATCCAAGAAAACGTTTTTAAAAATGGCATTTATTTTTTCATTATGACAAATTTTGGAAATGGCCCAATACATAAGCAACATGGGAGTTTTTTTGTGTCCATTATCCCTAGCTTACACATTTAGTCCCAAACATGTTTAGATGGAGGATGTTTACTTAAGAGCAATGGCTCTTTAACAATAGACTCCCAAAGAAATTTAGAATAATTCAGAAAATATGGGCTATCTTCAAAGGGAACACAATATGGATCATTTGGGTTGAATACATTGAACATATCTTCAATATGATTAGGTGGAATGACTATGGAAGAAAGTCTCAAATTTATGGGGAACTCCTTCAATATGTCTAGATTGCTTGAACATGATTATGTACCTCCTAAGACAAATGTCTTTGCAAGAGGAAGCCATCCTCCAAGCTTTTGATACATCTTGGGGTACAAGATTCCCTTTTGTTGTAGAAAACATTACAAGGTTACTTGGTCACAAGAAGGGATGTTTCATGAGGTGGTTTGGTTGTTTGATGCTGCTACAATGAATTTCCCTCCATTGTTATCTATAAAAAATATTTTTATTTTCTTCTTTGTTGTATTCCATGTTTTTATTTTCATATTTATTATAATATTTTTTTAAAAATAAAAAAGGTCCTAACATTTTATAATGCACCAACCAATGAAAATAATAGAAATCATTTTCGTGACCCTCAAGCAAATTAACACCCTATAAAAATGCTTTTGTCCATTGTTTGATGATTCATTGCTAAAAAACTCTTTGTGCACATGAAAAAAAATAATCTTTTTTCTCATTTTTCTTCTCCTCCACAACATCCCAATCTTGAAATAAGCCAACAAAATATCACACTACCTCCACTCCCAATTCCTCCATGCCAAATCTTCCACATTGCATACCTTGAACCCATGTCCAATTGCTATCATGACATTCATCCCTGAAATCCATCCACATCATGACAATGTTTGAGTGCAATCCAATCACCAGTATCATTATGACCATGGCCCCATGTTTGCAACATTGGAAGAGGGATCCATGCTAGTATTGTTTGGTTCTTGATTCTAAAAGGAATTTTTTCGTCCTGGTTCTAAAACTTTTAAATTTTTTCAATGGAACCTTTGGTCTAGTCCTTGCACTGGTCCTTTGAATTTCTAAGACCTTTGGTTTTAGTCTTTTCTTAAGAAAATTGAAGCTAAGTTTAATTTAATATTAAGTCTAGTTCCATCTCCATTACACAAAACAAAACAAAATTATTTTGTGTAATATTAATTTTTTCAACTGGTCCACACATTCCAAAATAAAGATTATATAATATTAATTATGTACAACCAATTAAATTTAATTACTTGTGTGGAAAATAGGGTCAAGTTGTTGTTGTATTTTTGGGGGACAAGTTATACTTATTTACCTAGAAAAATTTAACCTATTCAAGAAAGGACAATATCCCTTTTAGGTTTGAATTCAATTGCCAAAAAGTCCAATTGCCCGGTTTTGTTCCAATGGTGTTACTAACAAAACTTGGAACCTCCATCCTGGATATAACCCTAGAATTTGACCTAGAGCTTGGATTTGAACCTACATAAAATCAAGAACTTGCCAACAACAATCCGTGCCACAAGTGATTCGCCCTAAATGGTGGGCATAACATGTATGACATGACCACAATGCAAAGCTCTTGTGGGCAGAGTTTCAGAATTTTTTGTCAAAAAAAAGGAGTATTTTTCTGAGTTTTTAAGTTGCCAATAAAATCTATTTTCTCGCGTGGCACACATTCCGCCGATAACGCGCCTTACAAATCCACTTCAAAAATTGTGGCGGTAGTTTTACGCTGGTTACAAAATGAATGGCAGGCGGGAACCGGGACATCGGGACACGGGCCTTGGCCGCAGGGAAAACTAGCTGCCCCCGGAGAACAAACAGGACAGTTGCTGAACCTTCCATCGAGGTTTCTTAATCTTCCCATACTCTCGCAAGCCGCCACTGCGATGCTGAACCTTTCATCGAGGTTTCATAATCTTCCCATACTCTCGCAAGCCGCCACTGCGATGCCCGGAGCTCTGTTTCTTCTTTCCTGCCAAGATTCCCCGACTTTTTCTCGGCCCGACAAAAGCAGCAGCAGGTTAAAGGAATTGGTGAAAGGTTTGGAGTGAATTATAAAGTTTTTAGCAACTTGTGTGATCCTAAGGTTGGGTGAAGAGCTTGTTGTAAATGTGTTTTAATCATCTCTAGTCTTTCCTTGATCCATTATCAATTTTTAACATGGTGTAAGAGCTTGGTTACTCTTGAAAAAAAGAGAATTTGAGTTTGCATTTTGTAATTGTTCATTCAAAAGTTTTGGGGTTTTGAATGTTTCTTTTACATGTATTTAAACAAAATCATGACATTTAGGTTTGATTTCCAAAATTTAAAGAAGTTTAATGATCATTATTTTCATACTTAAAACATGAAGATGGAGTTTCTTCAGCATGAAAATAATTTGTGGAAGATCATTCCAAGAGAGTTATTGTCAATAGAAATTGAATTTGGAAAATTTATTTGTGAATGAGGGATTTAGGACCATCATTTGTTCATGAAGAAAGACAAATTGATTCGTGGGACAATATTCTTAAATGTTGTTGATTTTTTTCTCACATTTTAAAAAATGTAGCACATTCAAAAAATGCAAAAATGTTTCAAACAACATATGTGCAACATTTGAGAGAATACATGTTTGCAATAGATTAAATTGGGTCAAGAACTCTACAATCTTAAGATGAAGGAAGAGACTTTCGTATGAGGTCACATCAATAAACTTGACATGATTCCCAATTAGTTGAAAAACATTGATCATTTAATTTCTAATATGGTTTTAGCATTTAATTTTTTAAAAGAGCTTGCCACCCTCTTTCCATACATGTCTTGATATTTTCACATAATACACATATTGGTGATTTTTTTATGAAAAATCCATAAAATGACCCCCTTTTGAGCCCTTCTTTCATTGCACATCCCTCTTTCAACTCTAACCATTATTATTCACAAAGTAATGAAATTTAATTAAACATGAGTAAAATATTCTAGAAGTCAAGATTAAATGCGTGAAATTCAAGAATATTTATAACTATAGTGCATATAGCAATAGTAATGATTGGTTGAACACAATCAAGAAAATAAGATAGGGTGAAATTTGGTCAAAACTTAGATTTCACCAAATTTGATGTTAATCTAAGTTTTCATCTTTGTTTAAGCCTAATATATTTTTGTTCATTTAAAAAAAGAATACTCACTCCATTTATGACCAAATAGGCTTTTTTTAGAAATATAAATTGTTAAAAATTGTTGCAAGAACAGTCTCCACAAAAAGCCTTCAAGTAGAACAAGTAGTGGGGGCTTGGTCCATTTTTCAATGTGTGACAACTTTGGTCAAATGTGAATTAAAGGTTAACACAATTATGGAAATGGATGTCCTTGGTGATGTTTGGACCAAGAAAGGACATTAATATTTATACATAGAAATTAATGTTTTATTTTCTTTTTTTTTTGGGTGTTTGGATCAGTTTTTTTTTTAATGTTTTGGGAAAAATGACATTTGGCTATTGATTGATTGGCCATTGCTTGGAATAAGATGGAAATTTAGCTGGTTATAATGTTTTTAAAAAAATAAGCTTTTGGTGAAAGATTAAAGGGAAATGGAATTCAATTAGGCGAATAATTTTTTTCCAAGGTGCCTATTTTTGGTTACATAGGTCAAATTGTTATAAGATTTTGGCAAATTTTGCCAATTCTAAAAAAATGAAATTTAAGCAACTTTTTAAAGAATTATGAAAATTTTAAAGTCTAATTTCAGTTTCCCTAGGCTCAAACTTCAACAATTAGCCAAATGGACAACAAAAACAAGGACCATGTAAAGAGAATTTAGAAAACATACAACTTTGAATCTTGAACATAACCACATTGCTCAAAATTCACTATAACAAACTAGTGACTTATGAGGGAATCGAACCATTTAAATTGCCCATTGTAGCATAAGTGGCCTACAAAACAATGTTAATTAAACACAACATAAAGCCACATTAGAATCATTTCAAGAAGACATAAGAATAAAACATAAACTTGGAAAAAAAAAAGTGAGTTGCAAATAAAAAATGGTATTCATGTGGGATTTACCAACTTCATTTACTAGCAAACAATTACGGCTTGCAAGGCTGGTAAAACCCAAGGATAATACCAACTTCAACATAAAAAATTGTTGAACTCAATTGAGACTCAAGCACTTCAAACCTTGTTTCCATACTATATCAAGGACGTTTTGCACACCACTATTCATATGTTTCTACATATTGAAAATCATGCAAGGTGTAAAATTTCTAAGAGAACATTCTAACCATTAAACCAAGTTTGTAGTGAGTTGATTGCACAACTTGGATTTACAAATGTTAAAGAGTTCAAGCAATCTACCAAGGACTTATACCATGGCAATCTCAGCCAACTAGAGAAATACTATGGAAATGAATAAGTAAACATTTTGGATGTTGAAAAAATTCATCAAAGACGTGTAAGTGGGTTCA
>Ga0209611_10012088_pt1 | contig 12228 bp, 12 predicted proteins | sample S1TSphgellanicum_3_FD_187693 | JGI IMG/M metagenome (GOLD analysis project Ga0209611, IMG submission 187693) | Host-associated microbial communities from peat moss isolated from Minnesota, USA - S1T2_Fc - Sphagnum magellanicum MG (SPAdes) (version 2) | ecosystem: Host-associated > Plants > Peat...
TTTAAGAAAAAAAATTTTGGAGGGGGGGGGGGGGGGGTGTTGAAAGCATGCAATCCAATAACACATTGAAGAGATGATTTGAAAGCTTCAATCAAATTGAGCCATTTGAAATTAGTTTGAGATTATACTTAAATAAAATAATAATAATATTTTTAGTTACGCAATTTATAATAATAATAAATTTAAAATATAATACCTTCATTATAATAAATATGATATTTTTAATTGATTTCAATTTAATCTCAAATTAATTTCAATCCAATTTTGTTTACATTTGATTGAATTTTTCATGTATTTGATTTGATTTGTTTAGGTCACATCCATTCTGGAAGTCCATCCTAGTCAATTGTTGTTTAAAAGTTTTGGTCCAATCTTGGCTAGATTCTAAATCTAGATGGATTTTAATGAAGTTAAGTTGATGTCACTTTTTATTAAATTATTTAATCCCAATTGTATTCACATCTTTCATGTAATTTCATCCATAGCCCTCCTTACATATGTAGGTTCAATTGTCATTTTTGAATGTATATTACATCACTATACATAGGTTGCATGAGAAATATTGAATCTTAAGTTGAGTTGAAAATTGACAAGCATGTTATTTAGGAGTGATTACACTTGTAGTAGTACCCATAATTAAATTGTGTGACAATTAAAATATATCAAAACATGACATCCATGACTAAAAAATGATTTAAAAATATATTTTGATTCATGGTTGAAATGGTTTGACTCATGGTGCATTAACACTTGAAATTAAGTTAGTGTTAAATGAAAATCTAGGTGGCATCCTAGGGGGCAACCAATGTTAAATGGGCCATAGCTTAATGTTAAGTGAATGTTAGGTTAACATAAAATTTTCATGGTAACTAGGTTTAAGTCCTAAAGGGCTAGCATGGTGTGAGGGGACTCAGCCTTAGAGTACCTAACACCAAGTGTGAATGCACCTTCAATGTTGTTTTCTTCTCCAAGTTGTATGAGGGTTTTCTTTTCAATTTTATGATAAAAAAAAAATTGACAAAATTAGTCAAATTTATACTAGAAAAACACATTTCTCCAAAATTTTGCTTAAACATCTTCGAAAAGATTACAAAAGTATTTGGGGAAAAAGATTCACTGGGTTTTATGATCTCTTCACTGCAAGGGACCTTGGAAAAGAAAAGAGATGGTTGGGTAGGCTAGAGCCAGAAAGAAAAACAGATATCAAGGAACTGTTTTGGAAATTTTATAGCTCTGATGGATAGATGAAATTCTGTTCCTGTAGATGAGATAAAGCTACAAAAATGGATTCTGAACTTCCAGCCAGCAGGGCACCACCTAGATAAATCGTCAACACACCAATGCCCGACAAGCGCCAATCACAAATCATATCGCTCCACGTGTTTGAGCAGAGGCGATCCAGATAGGATTTCACCGGTTTCTATTGGTCAGCCCCGACCGCGCACTACCCAATGGAAAGCCGAGCGGACCGGGAGATTTCTCGGTGCCATAGGTGGGGTAGCGGGCGGGCGGGTGGGGGTTGGGGGGCGGGGGGCGAACCGAGAAAACATAGGGTGGGGAAGAAGGAGAAGGTCTGCAAGTTCTGCGCTTTGGTGTTGTGGCGGAGGCGGGCGACCCAAGGAAACGGGGGGGCGGAAATGAAGGAACAAGAAGAAGGCCGGAAGCTTTGCGACTGCCAATTTTTGTTGCGCGTTGGTTGTCGAGCACGACTGTTGCTGGCGTCCGTGTGCAAAGTTCCTTTGTAAACCGGAAAATACCGAGCTCGAGATGGCGTCCGTCACCATGCAAGCAGCCAGGGTATGTTCGCCTTTGTGCAAGTCCGGGTTCTTGGCCGGCGCCAATGCTTCCAAGCTCACCAGGAACGTTAGAGTCGGAGCCGCTGGTGCTACTACTACTCCCGTCGGCAGTTTGAAAATACAGGCCAAGAAAGGCGAATGGCTTCCCGGCTTGGATTCTCCTCCTTACCTCAATGGCAGGTAGTGTAGTTTCAGATAGCAGCATTCTAGCGGTTCTGCTTTCAGGCATTTGTCAGTTTAAGCTTTAGTTTTCGGCAGAGATGGTGGAGTACTGTAGGGCACGGTGATTTGGCCTAGTTTGTTCTCGAAATTTTGCGGGTTTTGGTTGCTTTATGCGAGGCCACCGTGAGCGGTAGATGAAGCCGGGGACGGCCAGCTTAGGGGGCGTTGTTTGATGTATGTAGTCCCCTTGATGTGGAAAATGGCTTTCCGTCGTGCGGGATTCACAACACTGCGTGCACGCTGGAGTTGAAATGATGTTTCGAGATCTTATCGTGTACATGGAGCCGAGAGACGGACTAAGACGTAGTTCAAAACTCTTCGGTTGTTTGTATCCAATTTCTTTCAGAATGTGCAAATTATTTTACAATGCCGTGTCATCAAGAAAAGCATGTGCGCAGCCTCACAAAACCCGCGTCATTCTATTAGATGTGGTCTCCTGACAAGATGAACTGAATGTGTTGATTGCAGTCTTGCAGGAGACAATGGGTTTGATCCCCTAAGTCTGGCTGAAGACCCGGAGAATCTCAAGTGGTACGTGCAGGCGGAGCTCCAGAACGGACGTTGGGCTATGCTTGGAGTAGCGGGTATGCTTTTGCCAGAGATTCTCACCAAAGCAGGTCTCATCAACGCTCCTCTCTGGTACGACGCTGGCAAGGTGGATTACTTCGCCCCGGCTTCTACTCTTTTCGTCATCGAGTTCATCCTTTTCCACTACGTTGAAGTCCGGAGATGGCAGGACATCAAGTACCCTGGCAGTGTCAACCAGGACCCCATTTTCAAGAGCTACAGTCTCCCAGCTGGTGAAGTCGGATACCCAGGCGGCATCTTCAATCCCTTGAACTTCCCCACCAATTTGGAATACAAGGAAAAAGAGATTGCCAACGGTAAGATCTAGCATCAGTTTTCTGTTTCATGTCAATAAGAATTGCATTGCAGAGGAATTTTGCTCATAATCTCATTTCTCTCTTCTTTAGCTTTCATAACATCTTCTTTGTCTCTCCAGAGCTGAAATTTCAGGCTGCTGACTTGTGAATCTGTGTTGAATGTTGCAGGAAGATTGGCAATGTTAGCATTTCTGGGCTTTTTAGTGCAATCAAACTTGACTGGAAAGGGTCCTGTGGAGAACTTGCTGCAGCACTTGAGTGACCCATGGCACACAACCATCATCCAGACTCTGGGGCTCAGTGGATAGAGACACAAACACCAATGCTGTTATGTATTTACAAGGAGCTGCTCTCTCATCAAAATCACGCAATGAAACCATTGCACAAATGGAATCCCTTTGAATTACTGCTCTCAGGAGGGTGTCTCTCTGTAGCTGGAGTTCAAGACTGTTGGTTGTGCTGTAATCTAAACCTGGGAAAACATTTGTCTCAAAGTGAGTGTGCTTGTTCTTTGATTTTCTTAATAGCCTATCAACCATTTTGCAATGTTGTTTTTCTGTACCCAAAGAGGTTTGCATCTCCTGTTGGCATATAGATTTGCAGCACTGAAGTACTGCACAAACATTGAGTAATTTGAAACATCCAGAGAATCTTAATTGAACCATTGAGAAACTCTGTGAATCCATGGCATTCTCCATTAATTGTGGTGTTTTGTAATTCCAAATCCCCAGTCCCACATAGCTTGTACATAATTTGAGTTCACAAGAATGCTGTAGAAGGGGTCTCCACTCCTTTGTTCATTACAGATGGGAAGGAGAGACCAGTGAGTATGCCACTCTTTTGTCTAGTTCATAGACTGTGTACCAGAGTGCAAGAAAACTGCCTTCAAATTATTTGATTGCACATGGTGCCCAAAACAAGCCGATGTATTGATGGCCTTGCCATAGAGATCCATCCTGTATCTAGTCACAAGCTTAATCATCATGTTGTGGACTAATGAAACTAGAAAAGTGTTGACTATGAGTACAACCGACTCCAGGGTGAACCATGCTGCTACAGCAACAGGTTTTGATGAGAAATAAAGGTAGCATATATTGATGAGGATGCCTGTTAACCATACAACTACAGCAAGGGGTTTTGATGAGAAAGAAAAAAGGTAGCATACATTGATGAGGATGCCTGTGTGTGCGGCAATTTCACTCCAATCTCAATGGCTGTGAAGTCCAAGAAAGGTCATCGCTAGATAACTGTTGTTTCACTGTCTCCAATGCTTGAGCAGCCAAATTTGCAAGATTCTTCAGTGCCATATCTGAATTTTCTTTCGCATTCAGAATCATTGTCACCATATCTGCCCACTCATCTTTCTTTTCTGCCAGCTCCAGGTTACAGCTTGCAACCCCCATTTGATACTTGAATTCCCATTGCTGCCAGAGCGGATCAAATGAGAACAAATATAACTGTCTGCCAATTTGAGAACTGAAAGTGGGCTTGCAACAGAGCCATGTCAATGTATAAGCTACAACAAATCACAGTAGCATTTGTGGTATACCTTGAAATGCTCTTCTGCTTCTGCTTCTGACCTCTTGAGAAGTCGCTCCTTCTCAGCCATGCTGGATTTAAGAGCCTCACGCTCGGCAATTTTTGAAGCAAGATTGGTATCTAGATCATCCTTGAGTGCATTATATTGTGCTTCCAACTGCCCCACACATTCAGCATCACTATCTGCGGTTACTAACCAATGCAGGTACAACTGCCTGACAATTAAATGTGGAGATGAATGCAGGTTCAGCATTAGGGTTACATCCAGAGGAAATGCTCACCTTCCTGTGGAAAACTGTACACTGTTTGATCTGCTCAATCTTCTCCTGACAAGCAACATCTGCTTCATGGACTTGCTGCATAAGTGCGAGTGTCTCATCTTTCTCTTGATTTGTTAACCGTTTACTACTTTCCATGACACCCCTAATAACAGGCTTGACAACACCCTTCAAGGGCCCACCAAGAATATCATATGGGGCATCTGCTTCCAAATTCAACTTAATGTGGAACTGGCCTCCATTATCTATATGGGGATCTTCAAAGATGAGCTTCCATCTGCACCAAGCCAGTGGCAATTCAATATTGACATGAATGACCAGTTGACAAGAAGTCAATGAAATTCCCTATCCCATGGTGACCAACAGACACTGAGTAAACATGGACTTACTTGTTAGCTTGCTGGGTGAAAAGGGCCACAATTTGTTCAAGCTCTTTTAACTTTGTTGAGGCTTGCACTTCATAATCCCAAGCAGCATCAAGGAGTTCACGACCTCTAGCCACAACCTGCTGCAGATTGGTGTCCAATACCTCATTCTCCTTCCTCATTCGCTCAACATCAACAGAATTGATTTGCTGTGCTGCAATTCTTTGCTTCAACTCCTCATTCCCTGTAAGAATGGCCTCCCTTTCTGCCTTCTTTGCCACAAGCTCCTGCCTTCTATCCTCCAGCTTCTTTTCTGCAGCCTGCAAGTGGGATTGAAGGTTGCTATTGATGTGGTCAAACTTGGCTATATCACTCAAGAAATCTGCATTCCTGGACTGCTGTGTCAACAGAGCTGATGGCTGTTTCTTTAGGGTCTGTAGCTTAGCCTGGACTTCAGTAGCCAACTTCTCCAGTTTCTGCTTCTTGTCATCAAGCTGCAATTTGCTGTCATCAAACTGCTTTTTGAACTCAATGTCAAGGCGCTCACATTCATCATCATCTCCACCCAAGAAGCATTCATAAGATCTATTGGCATACTCCAGGATGAGTTTTGAGCCGTTGTCATCAAAAGGAGCTTCTTCATCCCCAGTCTCCTTTTTCTCTTGATATACCAGAAGATCTACCAACCAGGCCAGAGCTGCAAGAAGCCCAGGCCATGTGTGTGGACTCCCTGCTGCATACAAAGCACTCTTACTGATCTGGGAGGGATACCCTACTCTCTTGAACATCAGAGGCACATCCTCCTCAAGCTTCGCTGAGAATTTGAAGTTTGGATCCAGTTGGTGGAAGAGGAACTGGACGATATTGAGGACCTCTTTGCTCGATGGTGCCGCCAAGAGCTTTGTAGAAATGGCCACGTTGTAACCGTGTGTCGTCAGGTAAGCTGTTAACTTGCGGATGCAATCATGCTGGAAGCTCTTCTCATTGATGGGCCTGGAATCAACGCGCAGCTGTGAGACTTTCCCGTGCATGCTGGAACGCCGGGGAAGGTTTGGAGGCCCTCCTAGCTTGTTCACACCGCCGGGCATTGGGATGCCACTTGACAAGCGGGATTGTTTACCCAACATCCGTGCTGCAGCGTTGCTCCCTGACGCTCTCCTGTTGAGCTGCGACGGACTGATCGTGCTCAGAGTTGAGCGTCTCATGGCGTCGTCGTTCTCTCTTGGATTCCGTAATAGCAGTGGCAACAAACGCAGGACGAAGGACGCTATGCCAAACCCTAAAAACTCTTCGGCTTCGTTTTCCTTCCTAAAACCCGATGGCCACGACACTCTCTTCTGAAGCCTTTCTACAACCGTGAGCTTACTCCCGTCGCATCCGGTATCTCCGCATCATACATACCGTTGACGTAGAAATCCTCAATCGCCTCGAGCCATAGAGAACTCCAAATTTGGTTCTCATGAAGGAAGTGTGCAGCAGACAAGTCGACCGTCGTTGCGTCTACTTAAAACCCCAGCGATCACAGAGCTCCAAGAATTGAGAACAGGCTACAAAATGTGCGCCAAACAGAGACATGGAGGATTGAAATATGTAACGCTTGCTCAATTAGGTCAAATGAGCAAGAAATACCAAACCCTAAGGCCCTGGAGAACACCAGAAACCATTTCTGAGACGAGGACGAAAGCCCTTAGCAGGTATACTCAGCTTGGTAACTCCCAGACTTCCAACCGAACCTCAAAGCCCAACAACTTCACCAGACATGCATCAAACAAAAACCTAGAGGACGAATGAAATGGAAGCTTGCTTTCTTGCTTGTGCGCACCGAATCAAAATTTGCAAAAATCGAGCCCAGCCTCACAAAGCCAGTAGCCTCCACAGTGAAAAACTAGTCACCTTCACATCTCCCGGCATTCCTCAGCGCCCACAGACCTCCAGAATGCCAGAAAGGGCTCAAATCCACCGCCGAGAAAAACTCTATTACATGACAAAAGTGAAGTGCTTGCAACAAAATACCAACACAAAGTACTTAAGCCAGATTTCTTGCCCCAAAATCGGTCTTCAACAGCATCATCGCTCACACAGCGAAAGAGTAACAATTTTCAAAAACGAGAGAGATGAAGGAGCTGGCCCGGGCCGGGTCGAGTCCACCGCCCGGGTCGGCGGGGAACGGTAACATGCCCTTTCAAATGAAGCCGGGTTACCCATCATAACATCGGGTACACAACTCCAATCTGCCTCTTGAAACCCGAGATACATTCGGGCAACTGGTGTCTCGAACCCGGACCGGGCCCCGGTAACCGGCGACCATGAGGCGATTTCCCGCCTCAAAATGCAACCCAGCGACGAAGGGAAGATCAAATTTTTCATCCATATTTTCCAAAAGTTGTACTATAGTTATCATCGCTCCCTCGCTCGCTATGGACAGAAATCATCTACATTTAGGCCGCATAATGGACAGAGGACTTCGTACTGTATCCAAAGATTTTTAAACACAACGTGTTCGGTCACTGGCCTGTCTGTCCGGAGTTGACACCAGTAGTTTGCAAGATCATCAGGGTAGCTCAAGTTAGTGCAGCAGCCCGTGCATCTGCTCCTTCCAGCTTAGCTCTAGTTCACAAGATATGAACCACTGCCATAAGTTCTTGGGCTATGCCTCTTGAGTGCTAGCTGACATCATAACCCCAGCTTGCCATTGCTTCCAGAAATGCATCTGATGATAATTTTGGTAGTATTTAGGGAGCATATCAAAGCAACATTGCAGCATGCTGCAACAAAATTGCCTTCACTTCTGTTGCACTCCGTCGCGTCTGTGATTCGGCACTCCCCAGATTTGCTCAGATTCACCAAAACAGTTATCACAACTACAGAATCGGCCATCTGGAACATGGTTTACAAATCTGTATTCTTCTCAAGAGGTGATTTTTATTGTAACCTTTTACAACTTTACACTTGTTAAACTCAAGCTATTTCTTCCAGAGTGTGAACCTTGGCTTGCTAAAGTGATTTCACCTCTTGACCACACCCAAATTTTGCTAGTATGCAAATTAGGGTTTCTCTGCAGGTAATGGAAAGAGGCCACTGCTTGCTTGTAGGCTACCAGAATGTGCATGTTCTGAGCCCTGCAATCACTTGAGACCAGTTCTCATGCAATCTGTGGCATTTTGGGATCCAGTGTTTGGATTCAACAGTTCTGTCAATGAGCAGTAATGATGCCTGATTTGCCTCCTAAAGCAGATGCTGCCATATTGACTAGTGAGTCACATCTGCCTCATTGATGCATTATAACCTTTGTTATAAGATACTTCAACATTTATTGGCTTGATGTAACTACCTGATAGCCTTTTCTAGCTAATGTTGTTAACTTGAAACGTTCAGCTGGGCTTTCAAGAGTTTCAGCTCTTCTTGTAAGAGATTTTCTCCTGTCCCTGCTTCTGACTGATATGCAGTCAGAACAACCCCAGTGTCTGCAACTTTTGCTTTCATATCTTCAATCTGCTGCAGGTTCTTGTGAATCACTCTGAACTTTGTGGTCAAATTGCTTAGACCTAGACCATCATCAAAATGTGACTCAAGCTCAGAAAGCCAGGGATGAGGAAGATGAGGATATCATCTTCTTGCTCTAGATGAACCAAGGCATGATGCTACTGCATGGATGCATGCATGAATCTAAGGGTGCTAATCTTTTTCATAAGTATATAGCACTTCAATCTTTTTCAAGTATATAGCACTATCAACAGGGGGAAAAAGGATCTCTGGGATGAGGGATGGTTTGGAACAACAGCACCAACAATTGCATGCATGTTCAGAGACTTGTGACAATGTGCATGGTAATGACCAGCTAGCACAATATCCCCAATTGATGAAACTTCATCAGCCTCATCAGCAGCTCACTCTTGGCAGTGGGTGGATGTCAATGTCATACATTAACCAATGTGCTGAGTTTTTGTCACAAGCCTGATGATGGTCATGGTAATGGGAAGATTCAACCATGATGCAAAAGTGTAGAAGAGAAGGAGATTCAACCATGATGCTAAAGTATAAAAGAGAAGGAGAAAACCAAACCAGGGGAAATCAAGGAGAAAGAAGAGAAACAGAAGAAGAAAGAGGAAAAGCACAAAAACGAGAGGAGTAAACACAAAGAAACCAAGGGAAAGAAGAAAATACAAAAGAAAGAGAAAAAGCAGAAAAATAAGTTCCACTGGAAAAGGAAAGAAATAAAATCCAGCTCTTTTAAGAGAATTATCTCTCCTGGAAAAAGGTGGCCTTTAAAATGCCCCTCATGAATCATACATGGAAGCCCTAGATTTTGAAGATTCTAAAGCAAGAAAAACACCAAACAATACTTCTTGATCATTCTTCTCCTTTCCATTCTCATGATATGTTCCTGAATTTGAACCTCCACTCACCCAGCAAGTTACAAGGTTTGCACAATAGTATCACAATTGAGGATATTCTCCACACAAGATAAGTGGATAACTGATTCCCAAGTAGCAGGACCTTGCTGTGCAAGAGCTAATTGCTTCAAGTTTGCAGGCATTTGGAGAGGGAGGGATGTATGGGTACAATCTGAGTGGATGTATGGGTACAATCTGAGTGGAGTAAGTTGCCAGTCTGCCTGATTCACCAAACTGTCAAGCTCATCCACTTATGAAGCATCAACATAAGGACCAGGGATAGAGCAAGATATTCTGCCAAAGCCCACCGAGCCAATGACTGCAATGCATTGAGGGTGTCAAACAGTATGCAAAAGTGACTGCATCAAACCTGACCAGGATCTCCCACAGAAGGCAACTTATAGAACAATCTGGCTGTGACTAGCCTAAGCAACGAAAAGAACATCTGAATGTTTGCCTCTCATTTGTTAAATGTTCAGGGTGCAGATTGATTCTTCTTCCATGCTCTTGATGGGTACTCAAAAACTCTTCCGAATTGAACAACATCCAGATTCCTAACCAAAGTCAGGCCTGTTCCAAAATTTTAAACACTAGCTGGCAGCCCCTGGTGTGACAATCAAACTGTAAGTGAGCCACCTAACAACTTGTACTACAGTTGCCCATTCCAAAGTAAAAGTATGAGATTGTAGAGAAATCTCAGCAATGACACTTCGAAAGTAATTACACAACAATCAAATGTGTTCATAACCTATGAGAGTTGCTCACATAGTGTTAGACCATCATCTTCATCACAAATTAGCAGTGACAAACTGCCATGACTATCCACTAAGCGTGGGTGTACATACCTATATAGCAGTCCTATTCAAGCACTCTTAAGAGGCATTTTCCTAGGTGGGGCATGCAACCATATACTAGCTCTACTTTTGATGATGTCAAGGTCAATTTTTATGCAAATCGACAGATATTAAAGGTGCTTGAAATATAACTCAGCAGTTGAAAACTAGTTAAGTGTGGAGTAGGCCGCAAAAAACCCATTACATATAGTAAAGGAAGGTTGAAGCCTCCCTTAACTCCGCTCACGAACGGACAGTGGCTACGGAACGGGAAGGAACTAAACCAGGAAGAAGAAGAAAAAAAAACCTTTGGACAAAGGATATGACTGACGTAAAGACAAGTATATACCTTTGGACAAAAGATGTTACTAACATAAGGTGTCACGTGTGGTGCTATTGGGAACAAGAGTTTGGGGAACCTATGGGAACATATTTAACGCACCATTGGTTGGTTTCAGAAACTGTTGTTGTGGACAAAAAGAATACCAGTGTGGGGTGGGTATTTGATTTTTTTGTAATACCCATATGCTCTGACTATTTGGAAGAAAAAATACAGAATGAAAGAACCATTGGTTCTGGGCATTTGAAAATTTTCAGAATCAAAAGAATCATTGGGTTAAGGTATTTCATAAATAAATAAAAAATCACATAATCATGAAAGAATTGGAGTGGGAAATGCCAAGGATCGGCCGAGGGGGATCGACGGGTTAAAGAACCGGAGTGGGAAATGCGAAGGACCGGCCGAAGGGGATCGACGGGTTAAAAAACCGGAGTGGGAAATGCGAAGGACCGGCCGGGGGGGATCAATGGGTTAAAGAACCGGAGTGGGAAATGCGAAGGACCGGCCAGGGGGGCTCGACGGATTAAAGAACCGGAGTGGGAAATGCGAAAGACCGGGGCGGTGGGGGGAGGACCAACGGTTGTTTGAAAAGAAAAGTTTTTTTAAAAAACCAAAAACATCAACCAAACATTGTTGAAATAACACACCTGTGCATTATGCATGGGGTTCACACAAAATCACATAATCATTAAAGAACCGGAGTGAGAAATGCACAAGACCGGCCGAGGGATCGACGGGTTAAAGAACCAAAGTGGGAAATGCGAAGGACCGACCGAGGGAATTGACGGGTTAAAGAATCGAAGTGAGAAATGCGAAGGACCGGCCGGGTGGGCTCAACGAGTTAAAGAACCGGAGTGAGAATTGCGAAGGATCGGCCGAGGGGCCTTGACGAATTAAAGAACCGAAGTGAGAAATGCGAAGGACCGAGGCGAGGGGGGGGGACCAACGGTTGTTTGAAAAGAAAAGTTTTTTCAAAAAACCAAAAACATCAACCAAACATTGTTGAAATAACACACCTATGCATTATGCACGGGGTTCACACTAGTATCCTCTAAAAGAAAGAAACCAAAATCCTTCAAGATATTATAACTCTGTAACTAATCTCAAGTTTCAACACAAGCCAAAATATCATCTTTCAAAAATCCTCATATCAAAATAGACCTATCACTTCGGGCCCAACAAAATCCCTTAAGCTATTATACTCTTTAATGAATCAAAACACAATATAAAATAGCTTCTATTTTAGGGTTAGGTCAAAATAAACTAAATAAAGATAAACCAAAGATCCAATTCTTGGGCCCCCACGTCATGACTAGAAAAAGGTTACTTTTTCAGGAGTCGGCTGTAGAATTCAATGCCAAAAATAATAATATCACGTAAGCCAGGCAGCCACCTCATTCCTCGGAGCTTGGGCCAAGAATTCTTATTATAAAAAGCTAACGAGTGCAAGAGACTTTTGAGCTTTGGGCCCAAAGCCCATATGGACCTTTGAGTTGGGCCAGTTCTTGGGTCCTAGTGTAAAGTGCGCCTCAGCGCTTTTTCCTCTTTCTTTTTTTTTTTCTCAATTTTCGTAATGT
>Ga0209611_10012089_pt1 | contig 12227 bp, 12 predicted proteins | sample S1TSphgellanicum_3_FD_187693 | JGI IMG/M metagenome (GOLD analysis project Ga0209611, IMG submission 187693) | Host-associated microbial communities from peat moss isolated from Minnesota, USA - S1T2_Fc - Sphagnum magellanicum MG (SPAdes) (version 2) | ecosystem: Host-associated > Plants > Peat...
CGCACTCTGGGCGGTAACGCTATGGACCGCACTCGGCGTAGCCGACGGCATCGAAGCGGCGACGGGCATTCGCGTGGCGCTGCAGTGGCCGAACGATCTGCTCGTCGCGGGTCGCAAGTGTAGCGGGATTCTCTGCGTCTCGCGGGTCGCGGGCACGGGTGCGTGGGTCGGGTGCGGCACCGGGATCAACGTGATCCGGCCGATCGGCGACGAAACGCTCGCCGCGATCGATCCGCCGCCGGCGTTCCTCTCCGACTCCGCGCCGAACCTCGAACGCGGAGTCATCCTCGCGGCGATCTTGGCCGCGTACGAAGCGCGGCTGCACGAGCTCGACGACCCGCTCGGCATCGCTCGCGCGTGGGAGCGCCGCGCAGAACTCGCGGGCACGCCGTATCGTCTGCTCCTCGATGGCGAGACGACGCCGATCGACGCGACCGCGAAGCGGCTCGCGGACGACGGTGCGCTGGTCGTCGATCACGCGGGAGTCGAGCGCCGTATCTCGCTTGCGGATGCTCGGGTGTTGCGCGGGTAAAATCACCACGGCAGATCGCCGATGTCAGGGTCGACCCACATCTTGCGAGCCTCGGTTGAGAACAATCTGTAGCGCGTCCAATACTCGAGCAGCCAGTCCGATCGCCCGAGTGGAGAGCCGAGGATTGCGTTGCAGATTTCGAAGAGCGATGACGATCCATCACGCTCGATGAACGCGCGTGCGGCGCGCAGCGATGCCTGCGTGATCGTCTCGTGATAGCCGCTCGTGTCGGTGTTCGCAACGCCCGTCGACTCGTTGTATGCGCGAATCGCTTGCGGAAGTGCGATGCTTGCGTCGAGGTCGGGGCGACAGCGTAGCATCCAAACGGTCGCAGCAAAGTGCGCCGCGTGCGTCCATGCGGATTTCGGGAGCGTGCGGTCGAGAACTCTGCGGCCGATCGAAATGATTTCGTCGTCTGACGTGAACATGAGAAGAACTCCAAAAAGAAAAGCCCGCCGGTGTGGCGGGCTTGGTGACCGATTCGTTTCTGTCGAAGGCTCGAGGATCGCTTAGCCTTTCAACATTTCGCAATACAGTACCAAGACCGCCACGTATCGTGACGACCTTGCTGCTGCATCTTCGAATGCGAACGGCTCATACGCATGTCGAAGCCTACATGTAGAGCGCGCGCTGTAGCGCGGGGAGGTGTGGGTTCTTCCAGTGCGTGCCATCTTTGTACGTGATACGAAGTGGAACGCATTGCGGCAGACCCGTTTGGATCGGGAACACGTTCGAGCTGATTCCGAAGGTGTGCTTGATTTCCGCGCCTGGGGAGAACGTGCCGACGTCGCGCACTTCGGCGACGAGCGTTCCGCGCGCTATGAGGCCGAACTCGATCGTGCTCGCCACCTTCGTCCCGACGTTCGTGTAGTCGATCGCGAGTGACGGGTTACTGGTCACGACCGCCGGCTGCCGATAACGGTAGCCGTAGACGTCGTTCCAGTAGTACGGATTTCGTGGATACGGATAATACGCCGGAACGAAACCCGGAGCGTAGCCCGCGTTCACGATAGTCTTGGTCTGATACGGTTCGCACTTCGACACGTGGATCAAGTGATGGGCGGCCGGCGACATCATCATGGCGCCCGTCGCCGGCTGAGCCGCGGCGGGTTGGCAAACCTGGGTGCCGGTCCCGAGCATCGCTGCGAATACGAACGTCGCGAGCTTTCGCATATGGGAGTCTCCTCGCATTACCATGCAAAACGATTAAACGTGCCGTTTCCACGCACGCCACGAGTCGAATTATTTCTCGAGTGCTTGCTCGCCTTCCGCAAGCGAATGGACGATCTCTGAGCGAAGGTGCCAGCCTATGGAAGCACTCGACTTACGCCATGCCCCGCCGCGAGAGCCGCGGGCCGAACTTTCCGGCATTCCGTTCTTGCCACGGTCCATCGACAAGGTCCGTGCGACGTTCCCCGGCGGATCGCTCGGCGAGTATCAAATCGAGGGCTTCACGATCTACATGCTCGAGCACCTCGATATCTCGCTCGAGGCGTTCGCCGACGCGGTCCGCGCGGCGTCCACCGACGATGAGGTCGCGGCGTTCGTCGTCGCGCATACCGATGCGGACCATATCGCCGCGTGGCGCGCCTATGTATTCGACCGCAAGCCGTTCCACGGCGACCGCGAAAAGGCGATCGGAATGTTCCCGTTCCTCGCCGACCGTCAGGATCTCGTGTACTCGCTCGACGTGCTCGCAGAGGACGATCGCCTCGCCTTCGAGCGCGCCTAACTTCCGAGCGAAACGGGTACGAGCGAGCACATGAGCACGGTACCGGCCGCCGTTCCGCGCGTCCGCTATCGCGAGGGCGCGCGCGGCTTCGAACTGCAGATCGGGTCGATCGTCCTTTCGCAGAGCACGTATTTGCTCGTCGCGGCGGTGGTCGTGGGCGTCGGCGGCGGATTCGGCGCGATCGCGTTCCGCAAGCTTATCGAGCTCGAGGGTGCCCTTGCGTTCGGAAAGATGCTGCCGCGGTTCGCGAGTATCGTTCCGCATGCGCTCGCGCTCGTCGCGGTCCTTGCGATCGGCGGTGCGGTGGCATCGTGGATCACCGCGCGGTTCGCGCCCGAAGCGCGCGGACACGGCGTCCCCGAAGTGATGGCCGCCGTCGCACTCCACGGCGGCGCGATGCGACCGCGCATCATCGGAATCAAAGCGCTCGCCTCGGCAACGTCGATCGGGTTCGGCGGCAGCTGCGGACGCGAGGGCCCGATCGTGCAGATCGGTTCTGCCATCGGGTCCGTGCTCGGCCGCGCGGTGCGAGCGCCGGCGCCCGTGGTGCGCACGCTCGTGGCCTGCGGCGCCGCGGCCGGTATTTCCGCGACGTTCAACGCGCCGATCGGTGGCGTGTTCTTCGCAAGCGAAGTGATCCTTGGCGATTTCGCGCCGCGCTCGTTCGCCGTCATCGTCGTGTCGAGCGTGCTCGCGGCTGTTATCTCGCGCGCGTATCTCGGGAACAGACCGTCGTTCGCGGCTGCCGGTTTCCAGCTCGCGTCGCCGCGCGAGCTCGTGTTCTACGCGCTGCTCGGCGTCGTGTGCGCGCTCTGGGCATGGGGATTCGTGCGCCTCCTGTACGCAATCGAAGACGCCGTCGAGAAACTGAAGTTGCCGTCGCCGATCGTCGGAGCGATCGGCTTCGGTTGTGTCGGCGCGATCGCGATTTTCTTCCCCGACGTTCTCGGCGTCGGCTACGATGCGATTCAGCGCACGCTCGACGGCCACACCTCGGCCGGCTCCGCGACCGCGCTCGCGTTTCTCAAGCCGCTCGCAACCTCGCTCACGCTCGGCTTCGGTGGAAGCGGTGGCGTGTTCGCGCCCTCGCTCTTCGGCGGCGCGATGGTCGGGAATGCATTCGGATCCGTCGTGCATGGGGCGTTCCCATCGTGGACCGCCGCAGCACCCGCGTACGCGCTCGTTGCGATGGCCGCGGCGTTCGCAGCCGCATCGGAAGCCCCGATCACGGCGATCGTCATCGTCTTCGAAATGTCCGGCGACTACACGATCGTGTTGCCGCTCATGATCTCGACCGTCATCTCGTCACTCCTAGGGCGGCGACTCCTCGGCTCGACGGTCTACGAGATGAAATTGGAACGCCGCGGCATCGACTGGGGCGCCGTGCGGAAACCGCGGCCGCTCGCGCACGTGCTCGTGCGGAGTTTGATGCGCACGCCGGAGATCGTCGCACACGCCGGAGAGACCGTCCACGAACTCGCGGAGCGCCTTCATAAGACGGACGATGCGTTCGTTCCGGTAGTCGGCCACGACGATTCGTTTCTCGGCTTCATCGCGCTCGGCGACCTCATCGCGCATCTCGATACCGATCCGGACGCATCGATCGACGCGCTCGTGCGCGCGTCGCCCGCGATCTTTACCGGCGACGAGTCGATCGAACGCGCGATTCCCGACATGCTGGGTGCCGAAAGCGGCACGTTGCCGATCGTCGACGCAACCGGCACTCTCCGCGGCATCGTCTCGCGCCGCGACGTCCTCGACGCCTACCGGAGCCTCGCGCCGGCTGCGGCTTAATGTATCGTCTGTAAGACGATGTTCCCGTTGTTGGCATCGAGCAGACCTTGGCCGGGGACGAGCTTTACCGAGTAGCGCGTTTGGCCGATCGTGATCGTGTACACGTGAAGTTGCGGATCGAAGACGGTCCAGGTGCCGTCGACGCCGCCTGCGGTTTTAATGACGCCGCCGGGCAAGATGCGCGCCGCGCCATCGCTCGACCCGGAATACGTTCCGATGATGGGGTCGGCTGCGGCTGCGAAGACGACCGCCGGACCGCTCGCTTGCACCGTATATTCGTTTGCCTCTCTCACGAGGGCGCTGTTCGCGGGGATGACCGCTAAGCGCATTTTTGCCGACGTCTTCATGTCGCCCTTATAGACGTATCCGCCCGGAGTCTTCGCAAAGGTCACATGGTTTCCGGCGAGCGGAACGACGTGAAGGACGACGGTGAACGGCGCTCCGGGTAACGCGTTCGTCGGCACGCGGCCGAGCGATATATCGAGCTCGAAATGGCCGGGCTTCGTCGAGAAAATCCAGTCGTGATTGCCGACAAAACTATCGGCCGTCCCTTCGTTCGAACCCGGTTGCAAGAAAGATGAGGCGCCGTCCGCTAGCGCGGCGGATACGTTCGAAAACGACGCGGCGACGGCGAACGTGAAGCACAGCAGAGAAAAACGACGCAAGATAATCCTCGAACCGGGATACGCGATATAATCTCGGCGTTCGCGCGACCGCCGGCGATTTCCGTCCGTTCGGGGCTAGGTCTTGCGCCTAACTCTCTTGTTGGATGGCGACCTCGAAACGACGATCGGGTACGATCCAAACGATCGCGACGACGACGACGAGAATGTCGGACACGATCGTCGAGACGAACGCGAGTCCGATTGCGAGAACGTAGAGCACGATTGCGGTCCGGTCTTTCCATCTCGAAGACACGGCTCGCGCGAACGGAGAGTCGGGTCCGTTTACCGACCGTAGCGCGTACTGTAAGATCGCGTACGCGATCCCATCGAGTGCGAGGACCACGCAATAGAGTGCCGTAGGAACGGCCGCCATCGGATGCGCGCCGACCCAGCTCGTCATAAACGGCGAGAGCGAGAGCCAAAACAGGAAATGTAGATTCGCCCACATCGCGCGACCGTCGATGCCGCGCGACGCGCGCAGCATATGATGGTGATTGTTCCAGTAGATGCCGACGAAGATGAAGCTGATTACGTACGCAACGAATGTCGGTAGAACCGGCGCGAGCGAATTGAGGTCGGTGCCGTGCGGAGGCCGCAGGTCGAGGACCATGATCGTGATGATCACGGCGATCACGCCGTCGCTGAACGCCTCGAGCCGATCCTTGTCGGTGGAAAAGCGTTCCTTCACGTGTAACGTGACCGAGCGAGATAGCGAGGTGCGATATGGCGAGCGAAAAAATCGACTCCGATGACGGCGTCTGGCCGGACGTCAACGTCGCCGCGTGGGCGCCCACGAAGAAAAGCTTCCATCTGTACACGCAGATGCTCGGCAAGCTCCGTGTCGCCCTCTCACCGGCGCAGCCGAATTGGATGTTTACGTCGCTCGCGCTGACCGCGCGTGGCGTAACGACCGGCGCGATGCCGTGGCGCGAGACGTCGGTACAAGCGTCGATCGACGTGTTCTCGTCCGAGATCGTCGTCGAACGAAGTAACGGCGAGGTGCGCCGCATATCGCTCGCGCCGGTCCGTGCCGTCGCGGACATTTACGCCGACCTACGAGCCGCGATATCCGACATCGGCGTCACGTGTACGATCTCACCGATCCCGCAAGAGCTACCCGACGTTACTCCGCTCGACGCGGATCGCCGTCCGGCGGAATACGATCCGAGCTACGTGCTTCGCTGGTTCCGCGCTGCGACGGCGACGGCGAGCATCTTCGACGAATGGCGCGCGCATTTTTTCGGACGCAGCGGCATTCAAGTTTGGTGGGGCGCGCTCGACGTTGCGCTTCTTCTCTTCAACGGCAAACACGTCACGCCGCCAACCGATCGCGGTTACATCATGAAATACGATCTCGACGCCGAGCTGATGAACGTCGGCCTCTATTACGGCGACGAAACGACGGCCCCGTTCTTCTACGGCTACATCTACCCGGAACCATCGGGACCCGAGGCGCTCCCGATCGCGCCCGGCGCCGCAGCGTGGTCCTCGACGATTAAGGAATGGGTGTTGCCGTACGCAGCCGTTCGTTCGGCGGTCGACCCCGCAGCCGAACTCAGAGCGTTCCTCGACGCGATCTACGAGCAGTGCATCGCATCCGCCGGCTGGGATCGCGAAGCGCTATCGTATGCAGCGCCAAAACGGGCGCCTAGTGGTTGGCTTTGACGCGCTTTTCGCAGATGTCGCAGAAATGCGAGAGTTTGTTGTCCGTGTCGTAGATCGAGTTCGAGAAATACATCGCGCAGCGGGCGTTATAGCAGTGCTTGAGTCCGAACGCGTGACCGAGGTCGTGCACCGTCTCTTTGAGCGTACGTTGAAAGAGCAAGTTCGCATCGGCGCGTTCGCCGTAGAAATCGCTGCGTAACCGGTGGAGCGACACGATCGCGATGCGCTGGTCTTCGTTTGCGTCGCCGAACACGAATTGGTGCGACGTCTTGTAGAGGTCGTATTCCGTGATCGCGAGGCGGATCGCATCGGGGTCGGCCACGGGCGCGAGCGCCACGCGCGACATCAGCGTGTTGAAAAACATTTGCTTACGCACGCTGTTGAGCGCGGTACGCGGCACCCGCAGCGTGCGCTCGACAATGCACGAGAAGAGAAAACGCTCTTCCAGGCAGAGAGCGAGGCGCTCCGTGAACCGCGCGTCCAGGGTGTTGACCGGCACGATACTGATCTGCCCCACGGGGTCGCACTTAGCTCTCGGTAGGCCCCGAACCTGTAGCAGACATCCGCGGAGTTTCTGCGAACGGCTTGGGTATGAGGTATCTATGATCGTCGGCATCGGAACCGACCTTGCGGAGGTCGAGCGATATCGTTTCGACGACGAGAAGCTCGCGCGATTCGCACGAAAAGTTTACACGGAAGAAGAGATGCGCTATGCCAAACGCAAGCGTCACTGGCCGGAGCGCCTCGCAGGTTTCTACGCTGCGAAAGAAGCGGCGCGCAAAGCGTTCGGCCACGCGATTCCCTGGCGTAGCGTCTCCGTGTCGCACGAGCGGAGCGGGAAGCCGATCCTCCTCTTCCATCCGCCCTACGACGGGCTACCGGCGTCGCGCGGCGTGACGCGCATCCACCTCACGATCACGCACACCGCATCGATGGCATCGGCCGTCGTCATTTTGGAAAGCGACTGATGCGCGCGCTCACGGCGGAACAGATGCGTTCCGCCGATGCGGCAGCGGTTACTCGTTTGGGCGAGGTCGCCCTGATGCGCGCGGCCGGCGCGGCGATCGTGGAGACGATCGTCAAATGCTCGCCGCGCTCGATGTCGCTCGTGGCATTTGCCGGGCCCGGGAACAACGGCGGCGATGCGTTCGCCGCGTTCGCGGCCATCAAGCGCGATTGCGATCGAACGATTTACGCGATGCCGGCGACGTCGCCGAGCGAGGGCCGTCGCGACGCCGAGCAACGCGCCGTGAAAAAGGGCGTTCGCGTGCGACCGTTCCCGGCAACCGCCGACGACGCGCGCGCATTGCTCGCGGGGGCGGATCTCGTGGTCGATGCGATGCTGGGAACCGGCGCGAGGCCAGAACTCTCGCCGGAGATGCTCGTTGCGGCGACCGCAATAAACGAGAGCGGCGTGCACGTGCTCGCCATCGACATTCCGACGGGCGTCGATGCCACGACCGGCGCCGTCGGTGCGGGTGCCGTTCGCGCGGATACGACGATCACGCTCGGAGCGGCAAAACTCGGTCTTCTTCTCGAACCCGCGCGCAGCTTTGTCGGCACGCTGTATGTCGGCGATATCGATATCGGCGATGAAATTGCAAGCGTCGCCGGCGACCAATTCGCCGCGCTCGACGATGCGGAATTTACCGCGCTTCTTCCTCGGCGCGGCTCCGAATCCGACAAGCGCGCGTCGGGTGCGCCATTCATCATCGCAGGCTCCGCGCAGTTCCCCGGAGCCGCAGTCCTCTGCGCACGCGGTGCCGCGCGTGCGGGTGCCGGCTACGTGACGGTCGCAGCGAATAGCGACGCCGCGCAGACGCTGCGCAACCATCTCGTCGAGCAAGTCGTGGTCACCTATGACGAACGCGACGTCGACGGCACGATCGAGACGTTGCTCGACCTCGCGAAAAAACAGAGCGCGGTCGGGATCGGCCCGGGGCTTTCGCTATCGGATGCGGCCGGCGCGATCGTGCGCGGATTTCTCGAAGCGCTCGATCGGCCGTTCGTCGCCGACGCGAGCGCGTTCTTTCATCTCGCGAAGCATCTCGACATTCTCAAAGGGAAGGCGTGCGTGCTTACGCCGCACGCGTCGGAATTCGCGCGCCTTTCCGGCGAGGGTACGATCGAACCCGGGACGCGCGTCGCTCGCTTACGTTCGTTCGTCGCGCGCACCGGAATCACGACGCTCCTCAAAGGTAACGCCACGCTCATCGACGACGGGCACACGCTTCACGTGAACGTGACCGGAACGAACGCGCTCGCGACGGCCGGAACGGGCGACGTCCTCACGGGAATCATCACGACGCTTCTCGCGCAGGGCCTGACGCCCGTCGATGCGGCGCGCGTCGGTGCGTATTGGCACGGACTCGCGGGTCGGCACGCCGGACGCGCTCGCCCTGTCGGGGTCGTCGCCGGCGATATCTACGACGCGCTCGGCCGTTCGCTGCCGCCCAGCCCACCATCACCTGCGAAGGCATCTCGCATAACGCTCCTCATGCAGAGCGAACTTCCTTAGCCGCGCTTTCTTCAAACAAGCGACCGTCCCGTAACCCGCGTCGTGTGCGGCGAAAGCGGGTACGTGACGCGCGTTATGCAGACTGCAACGAAAACGCGCGGCGTCGCCGCGCAAAATGCCACATCTCCCTTGAAGCCGATTGAATTCGAGCGCCGCGATCCCGGGCAGCACGACGTCGTGATCGACATCATGTACTGCGGAGTGTGCCACTCCGACATCCATCAAGCGCGCGACGAATGGCACAACACCGTTTGGCCGTGCGTTCCCGGTCACGAAATCGTCGGCCGCGTGATCCAAGTCGGCGAACACGTGACGAAGTTCAACGTGGGCGATCTCGCGGGCGTCGGCTGCATGGTCGACTCGTGCGGCGCCTGCGACGCCTGCCGCGTGGGCGACGAGAACTACTGCGAGAACGGTTTCCTCGCCACGTACAACGGCCCGATGCAGCCGGACGGCACGAACACGTACGGCGGATATTCCACGAACATCGTCGTGAGCGAAGATTTCGTGTTGCGTATTCCCGACGGCATGGATCCGAAGTCGACGGCGCCGCTGCTCTGCTCCGGCGTGACCACGTTCTCGCCGATGCGCCATTTCAAGATCGGAACCGGCGACAAAGTCGGGATCGTTGGCATCGGCGGACTCGGACACGTCGCGATCCAGATCGCGAAGGCACGCGGCGCCGACGTTACCGCGTTTACGCGCACGCCCGACAAGAAGGACGATGCGCTCCGCTTCGGCGCGACCGCCGTCGTGATCTCGACCGACGAAGCGGCGATGAAGAAACTCGAAGGTACGTTCGACTACATCCTTAGCACGATCCCGGAATCGCACGACGCGAACCCGTACATCGCGCTGCTCAAACGCGACGCACGGATGACGATGGTGGGCGCGCTCGAGGCTCTCGAGCCCGGCATCAACAACGGCCCGCTCGCGTTCAAGCGCCGCTCGATCGGCGGATCGTTGATCGGCAGCATCGAGGAGACGCAAGAGATCCTCGACTTCTGCGCCGAGCACGGCATCAAATCGGAAGTCGAAGTGATTCCGATCGACCACATCAACGAGGCATTCGATGACGTGGTCGCGGGCAAGGTGCGCTATCGCTACGTGATCGACATCGCATCGTTCGGGAAGTAATTCCCACGATCGACGAGGGTCGGACTAGTAATAGAGCTTCTTCGTGAAGGGCCACGCTTCCGCGAGCGGGAGCTTGAGGCCGGTCGATATGTAGATGGGATCGTCGCGTTCAACTGGAATGGCGAGCGGCACACCGGGATAGTCGCTAAAATGTCGCACGGACGTGAACGATCTCCGCATGTCGCCCTCGTTGACGTTGATGGAGATGACGATCGGGTCGGAGCCCGCGTAGCCACGCGTTCCCCACAGATAGTATTGATTATGGTGACTCGTCACCACCGGAAGATCGCGGCCGGCTCCGAAGAAATCGAACGCCGCCGCTTCGCCGTAGTTCGCCGCGTAGATCATCACGCGCGACCGTTCGTCCGCAGGCACGGAATCGTACGCGGCCGCAATCGCGTCGGTCATCTCCGGCCAGCCGAGCATGTCGGCGTAGTCCGGCGGCAGCACGCCGATTGCCGCATGCTCGCGCTCGATCGGCTTGAGGTGCAGCGCGCTCTGATATGCGATGAACGTGCCGATCGGAAGCACGGGCATCGCGAAGGGGATCAATACGAGGCCGCAAACGACGGCGACGCCCAGCGCGAGTGGACGCGTCCAGAGCGCGCGCTGCGTCCACGCTTCGATCGCACAGGCACCGGCCGCGAAAACGATCGGGTACGCGTCGCCCGGATAATAATCTTTCGCGTGAAACGCGATCATTACGACGATGAGAATGACGAACGTCGCGCCGATCCAGCGTAGGCTGCGATTGAGGAGCGTCCAGACCAGTCCCGCAATCCACACGAGCGAAAGTATCGGGTTCAGAATCAGGACGCTCTGCAAGACGAATTGCACCGGCGAGAGAACGACGTTCTTCCCCGCAGCTCCATTGCGAAGAAGTTCGAGCATGGGAAGGCCGTGTGCGACTTGCCATGCTACGTTCGGAAGCGCGAGAGCGATCCCGATGGCCGCGCCGTATGCGAACCAACGGTCCACGAGCTTCCGGCCCTCGCCCGCGACGACGAGTCCGCCGATCAATGCCGCCGCGTAGAAGATCACGCTGTATTTCGCGTTGAACGCGATGCCGAGGGCCACACCCGCGCCGATCCACCGTCGCGGATCGCGTCGCAGCGCGCGCGCCGTGAAGAGTGCCGCAAGTACCCAGAGCGGGAGCCCGAGCATGTCGGTCGAGACCTTCGTGCCGAACGATGCGAGGACGGGGGCGAGCGCGACGCAGATCGACGCGAGGACTTGCGCGAACGCGCCGCCGCCGATCTCCTCGACGAGCAGACACGTGATGTAGACGGCTGCGGCGGCACAAATCCCCGCAACGAGACGCAACATGAAGAGCGACTGCCCGAAGGCTTGCGAGGCCGCGCTCAAGAGCGGCGTGAGCGACGGTTGGTCGACGTAGCCGAAGTCCGGATGCCGGCCGCAGATGATGAAGTACAATTCGTCGCGGAAAAATCCGTAGTGCGCGTTGCCGACCGCGTGAAAGAGCAGGGTCAGGCCCGCGGCGATCCAGGGCAAGCGTCGACGCAACATCTGCATGCTATACTGCTCCGTGTGAGCACGGTTTCGTTGCGAACCGAAATTTCACGCGCCGCAGTGACCTTGACGGGCGTCGTCGCGAGCTTCTGCACGATGTGGTTCGTCTGCCGCGCATGCGGAGCGCAGCCGCAGCCCGCCATTCTCGCGGCGATTCTCGCGATCGGACTCGGACGGCGCGACCGTACGGCGACGCTCGCGGAGGCAGCCCTTGGGTGCGTGCGAATCGCCGGAGTCGCGCTCGCCGCGACCGGCGTCGGGTTATTGCTCCTCAAGTTTCCTCCGGTCGGCGCGATCGTGTTCGTCGCGGGAATGTTTCTCTCGGTCTGGTTGCGCGATTTCGGCGAGCGCGGGCGCGCGCTCGGCTCGCTCGTCGCGTTGCCGCTCGTGGCGATGCTCGTCGTGCCGGTCGCGCCGAGTCCGGCACCCGGTGGACCGCTCGTCGACCTCGCGCTCGCGATCGGTGCCGGCGTCGTCGCTCTCGCATTTTCCACGGCGATCCAATGGATCGCACGTAGCTCCGGGATCATCGCGTCGGCAGGGCGCTCCGCGGTATCGCCGCCGCCCGCAGGCGCGCGACGCCCGGGCATGACGCCAACGATGCGCATGGCACTGCAAATGGCGGTCGCAATCGCGCTCGCGTTCGCGGTCGGA
>Ga0209611_10012090_pt1 | contig 12226 bp, 4 predicted proteins | sample S1TSphgellanicum_3_FD_187693 | JGI IMG/M metagenome (GOLD analysis project Ga0209611, IMG submission 187693) | Host-associated microbial communities from peat moss isolated from Minnesota, USA - S1T2_Fc - Sphagnum magellanicum MG (SPAdes) (version 2) | ecosystem: Host-associated > Plants > Peat...
TGACTTGCCCGGCGACGCTTCGGTGATGTGGAGGATCTTCTCGACGTCGGGAGTGATGTCGACGCCGCCATATCCCACGAACTGCCGCGTGACCACGAGTTTGATGTGCCGCTCGTCGGCTACCTGTTGCGCGGCGGAGCGAACGTCGTCCGAAACTTCGTTCTGCATCGAAACGTAGCGGCGGCGAAGATCGTCGAGCTGCGCTTCCTTCTCACGCGGGGACGCGCTCGAGCGATTGATCGACGCGGTATCCGCGGCGAGTTGATTCGAGTAGTTGATGAACTTCGGCCAGTTGCTCTGAATCCGATTGAGATCGATCGTCGCAACCGTGGAATCCGTTTGCGAGGCGCATCCGGCGAGGGCCGCGATCGCAGCCGTGATGATGATGATTCGTTTCACTCGTGTAGACTCTCGATATCCTTTTCAGCGTCCGCGGTGAGATCCACCCCGCCCGCCGGTGCGACGACGTCGCTGACCACAACGTCGATACCGCGCTTTTGCGCGACCATTCTTACCTCGCGGCCGATCTGCGCGACCATCTCGCTATAGAGGTCGCCGCGCTGCTTCGCGAGCACGCCGAGTTGGCGGTTCGCACTCGCCTGCGCGTCCGCATCGACGCCGGCGATCTTCCGAAAGCGGTCGGTCAGATCGGCGCGCGTCTTCTGGAAGCTCGCGATCGTCTGCTGCGCGTCCGCATCGAACTGCTTTTGATACGATGCGTGCAGCGCTTGCAACTTCGCGCGCATGTTCGGCGCGATCCCGTTCGGAATCGCGACGCCGCTACCCGTCTCGGGCACGCCGAGCTGCGCGACGAGTTGTTGACGTGTCGCGAGCCCGCGCTCGTCGATCTTCGCGATCGTGCGCTTGCGGAGCGCGTCGACCGCGGCCGTGAGCTCCGCTTGCGTCGAGGTGTGGAGATGCTCGCGAAGGACCGCGAGCGTCTGCGCATCGCGATTTTTCATCGCGCCGAGCGCGTCCGATTCTTTGGCGTCGAGCGCGTCGAGCTGCTTCTTCACGTCGGCGCGCGAATCGTCATCGAGCGCGAGGTTCGAGAGCTTCGTGCGTAGCGAGAGTCGCTCGGGCGCGTCTTCCGTGACTTGCTGCAATGCGAAGTCGGCCTCGCTCTTCGTCAACTCTTCGGCCTTCGCGCGCAGCGTGCGCGTCGCGCGTTCGGCGAGCGACTCTTGCAGCGAGGCCGCCGCGGCGTTCGATTGTTCGGCAACTTGGCGACGGTACGCATCGAAGTTTGCCTGCGCGAGGCGCGCGGCATCCTGTTGCTGCGTCCGCGCGTCGCGCGCGACGTTGCCCGCGATGCCCGCGCCGCTCGGGCCCGCGCCCGAGGTCGCGCCGATGGCCGCCGCGATCGCGGCTTGCTCGCGCTGCGCGTACTCCGCTTGCTTCTGCCCGAGGATCTTCTTCGTTCGATCGGCGGCCACGTCGAGTTCGTGCTGTAACGAACGCTCGGCTGCGGCGATGTCGGCACCGTTGCGCGCGACGTTCGGGCCGACCGATTGTAATTGCAACGCCTGCATGTCTTCGTCGAGGTGCGCGAGCTGCGAATAGAGCGGGTGGACCTTTACGAGCTCTTCCATGCGCACGTAACCGACGCGCCCGTCCGCCGCTTGCGGCGTCGCATCGGGCGTGGCGTCGGGCGAATGACCGGCGCACGCGGAGAGCGCGAGGAACGCGAAGCCGGCGACGAACGCCGGCGCGGCGCTATTTGAGCGCGCTCGTGACATCCGACGTGATATCCGTGCCGCCGTAGATCAAATTGGAACGATCGATCACCAGCAACAGGCCGCGCTTTTTCGCGACGCCCGCGATCGCATCGCGGGTCTGATCGACGAGCGGTTGGATCTCTTGTTTCTGTTTGTCGGCGAGCGTCGACTGATAGTCTTTGAGAATGGCCTGACGATCCGCGTCGTTCTTGGCCGCCTTGAGTTTGGCTTGCGCCGCGGCTTGCTGGTCGGCCTGAAATTTCTGGAAATCGTCGTTCGCGGCTTTGAGCTTCGGAATCGCATCGATCGCCGTCTGGTCGACGAAACCGACGCTCGACGGCGGCGGCGTGTTGACGGGCGGAATCGGGTCGCCCGGCCCGTTGAGGAGATCGGCGACGTTCGAGGTCACGTCCTGGCCACCGTAGATCACGATGCGCTTGTCCATCACGACCGAGAGATTCTTGCTCGATGCGACCGACGCGATCGCGACCTGCGCGCGCGCGAAGATCGGCCCGAAGAGATCGCGCTGGCGCACGGCGAGCTTGTTTTGAAACTCTTGCGCGATGCGTGCCTGCGTGTTCTGATCGCGCACGCCGTGCATCGCTTGCACGAACTGCCGGTCGAGGCTCGACTTATACGTGGCGAGCTCCCGGTTCGCATTGACGAACGACGGGATATTCGAAAGCGCCGCCTGATCGACGTAGCCGATGTCGGTCACGTCCGCCGCGAGCGTCGCCGGCGCGAAGGTGGTGAATCCGAGGAGGGTCGCGCCGAGCGCGATCGCGAGTCGATGTTTGAACGAGGAACGCATAGTCGTTAGAAACTCTGTCCGATGCCGAAGCTTGTGTGCGTCCCGGCCGCTCCCTTGGCGAAGTCGAGCCGGATCGATTTGAATCCGAGTTGTGGGATGTCGAAGCGCAGGCCGACGCCGGCGTCCGAGCGGTAAAGCCAGTCGTTGTAGTTTACAACCACGTTGCCGAATTGGTCGAGGATCGGCTGAGCCCCCCGAATCCGCTGGCCGCCGTAGTCGTAGAACAGCGCGATGTTGAACTTGCGATCCGGCGAGATCGGCACGCGCAACTCGGCCTGAAGCAGCGCTTCTTCCGTGCCGTAGAAGACTTCGCTATAGCCGCGAAGCTGCTGGTCGGTCAAGACGAAGAGCTTGCTCGGCGGAATCGCTCCCGTCGCATCGCCGATCAGCGCGTGGAAGCCGAGCGTCGAGTTCTTGAGCACCGGGAAGAATTTCGCGCCGTCGAAGGTCGTGATCGTGTAGCCGAACTGCGAACCGATCGCGGAACCCGAGAGCTCTTCCGTGAGGTTCGCGTTGATGCCGCGCCGCGGGTTGAAAACGTCGTCGCGCGTATCGTCCGCGATGCCGAGCGTGACGGAATGCAAGTTGTAGCCGGCGCCGTTCGACGTGTTCGCGATCGACGAGGCGTTGATGCCGAGCGTGTTTCCGTTCTCTTCCGTGCCGAAGGGCGAGGAGTCGATCGGGCTCTGCAAGAGTTGCTCGGTGCCCGCCAGATAGTAGCCCGCGGGGAGCGTGACGTCGGTGCCGAGCCGTTCGGCCGTCACGCCGATCGACGTCGTGACCGTGTCCGTAACGCGGCGTCCCAAGTTCACGGTGATGCCGTCGGCGCGATTGCCGTACAGCGCGGCGATCGGAAGCGCGTTCGCGTTCGGGGTCAACTGCACGGGCACGAGGCCCGTCGTCGAGTTCGTGGTCGTACCGCCGCTCGAACCGGAGGCCGGTGGCGCCGTGATGATCGGGCTGCCGCCCGTGTTGCCGATCGACGGGGCTTGATACGCCGTGTAGTAGTTGCTCTGCGCGGTCGTGAAGATCGTCGCGCCGAGGCTATAGAGTTGCGAGACGCGCGTGTTCCCGAGATACGGTTCCGTATACGAGATCGAACCGTCGGATACGCGGGCGCCGCGCTCCACGCGGATCGACGCGCCGTTGCCCGTGCCGTTGATGTTGTTCTGCGAGTACGAGAGCGTGCCGGTCAGACCCTGACCCGTGGGGCCGCCCGAGTAGCCCGCGCCGACTTGCGCCGTGCCCGTGCGCTGCTCTTTGACGTTCCAGTCGAGCGTGAGCGCGTACGGTTTCTTGGGATCGGGACCCGGCTTCGGATTGAGGTCGACCTTCTCGAAGAAACCGAGATTGTTCAAGCGCTCGTAGTCGCGCCGCAGCAAACCTTGGGTGATGATCATGCCCGGACGCAACCGGAGTTGGCGCCGAATCACGACGTCCTTCGTGATCGTGTTGCCCGTGATCTCCACGGCGCCGACGATCGCGACGTAGATGCTGTACTTCACGTCGGCCGTACCCTTTTGCAGGTCGACCGTGGTCGGATCGATGCCGGCTTCGAAATCGCCGAGCTGCAAGTCGTACTTTTCGTACAACTTTTTGAGGATGTCGTAGTCTTTGTCGCGCGCGTCCTCGGAGTACGGCTGCCCTTCTTTAAGCGAGATCGCCGCCTTCAGGACGCTCGGCTTGAGGAGCGGTTCTCCCGCGAACGTGATGTTCCGAACCGTCAGGCCTTCGCGAATCGTCAGCGCGAGCACGCCGTCCTTCGAAATGTTCAGTCCCGAAACGTGCGTCGGCACCTGGCCGCTATAACCGATCTTGTCGTAGTACGAATTGATCTTCAACACGTCCTGATGGAACGTGTTCGTATTGAGGACTTGGCCGACGGAGGTGTCCATCAGCGCGAGCAACGTATCGGACGGCACGTGATCGTTGCCGGTAAACGTGATGCGTTCGATAACCGGATTTTCGATGACGCGATACGTGATCGCGATACCGCCCGGACGCTGACGGATCAGCGGCGGAACCTGATCGGAAAAGAAGCCGAGATCGAAGATGTTCTGCAGGTCTTCGCGCACGAGACGCTCGTCGAAGGGCTGGCCCGGACGGGTGCGCACGACGGAGAGAATCTTGTCGGTCGGCACGTGCGCGTTGCCCGAAACGTCGACGCTGACGACGAGCGGAGCGTTCGCCGGCGGCGCTTCGGACTGATCGGGCGTCGCATCGGGCGCGGGCGTCGCATCGGGCGCAGGCGTCACCTGAGCCGTCGTAACGGGTGCGTGATTCGATGCCGAAGCGGGAACGAGCGGGAGCAACAAGCTCGCGAATGCGGCGAACGCGACGACGTTTCGGCGCGCGCGACGTAGACAAGAGAACATACGCAGTAGAAGCATTCCTTCGACCTACCGGCGTGCCGTGGCAGCGGAAGGTAGATTTTCGTACGATCTATGTCGATAGACCGACGCACGGGCGAACCCGCCCACATTTTTTGTCAGCGCCGCGAGGTTCGCCCCCCCGCCCCGACGTCCTGGAAGCGCGTCCGATTTCGAAAAATACATAGAAACGCTCAGAAAAGATGCTGAATCGAGAATGAGAAACCCGCCGTTCCTGCCGACGGCTGCGCGGCGTTGTATTTGAGATTCCCGGTCGACGTCAGCAGCGTGGCGGGCGTCGCGGAGCTGAGACCGTACTCGCCGAGCGTTTGAAAGACGGTCACCTGGGCCGCGGTCGACTCGTTCTCTTTGATGTCGAAGCCGAACGTCTGACGATACGGATAGCCGAACGTCGTACCGTAAATCGCGTTGACGTTGCGCCCGAGGATCTTGCGGGCGCTGAGGCCCACGCCGCCCGTATAGCCGACGTTCACGTTGAAATTCGAGAGACCGACCGCTTGCGCGAACGTGGTCTCGATCGGCGCGAGGAGCGTCCGCGTGAACTGCGCGTTCGCGACGCCGAACGCTTCCTGAGCGACCGAGAGTTCACCCGATTGCGAGCGCGAGCCGGCGACGCCCGGGCTGAGGTTCGCGAGGGAATTGCTGCCGTACGGGATCGCCTGGCCCGGCGTCTCACCGAAGAGGTTCGTCGCGCCGAGGGCCGGCGCGTTGAGCAGTAAGCCGAGGATCTGCTGACGGTCGTACGACGGGTCCGACTTCAACCCGATCGTGAGGTTCGTAACGGGGCCGCTCAGCGTCAGCGTCACGTCGGCCGACCCCGTGACGTTGCGGACGGTGTTCGGATCCGGATTGATCATGTGGGTCGTGGCGACCGCGTCGAGCGTGGGGATGACGCCCTGATCCGGGGTGAAGGTCACCTTCCCGTCGACCAGGCGGAACACCGTATTGAAGTACGTGATCGTGCCGCCGGTCGAAACGAAGCCGCCTGCAAGCGAGGGTCGATCGACCGTCCCGTCCACGTGGAGGTCGCCGCGCGCGCCGATATCGACGTTCCCGCTGCGAACGCGGACGTTCCGTTCCGCGCTGAGGTCGAGATCGAACGCCGTGTCGCGCGGAACCCGGGGCGCGCCGAGCCCGCCCGTCTGCGCCGACCCCGCCGTCGTATCGAATCCGCCGCCGCCTCCGCCGCCCGCCACGAGGAGGGCGCTGAAGGGAATCGTGCCGTCCGAAAGGCGGAGGTCGCCCGCGAGTTTCGCGGGGCGCCCGGCCAGGCGCGAGAGGCTGACCGTCCCATCGAGCGTGCCGGAGCCATACGCGGGGAGGTCGAGCCGCAGCTTGTCGGCCGACGCGACGAAGTCGTAGGCGACGGCCCCACCGGAGACGAGCGAATCCGCAAACCGCGCGGAGCCGCTCGCGTCGATCGTGCCGCCCCCGGCCGCCGCGTGGAACGAATCGAGCAACGCGGAGGAGCCGTCGAAGCGAAGGCGCGCCCCCACGTCCGTGAGTGCGACGGTCTCGAGCGGCGATTGCAGCGTGCCTTTCGCGAGCGTCAGGAGGCCGCCGAGGTGCGGCGTGCCGGCCGACCCGCCCACCTGAAGGGTCCCGTCGATGCGCCCCCCGAGCTCCGATCCCGGCGCTAAAAGGGGCGCGAAGTCGGCGAGTTCGAGGTCGGTCGCCGCGAAATCGAGGTCGATCGGCGCCTCCGGCGGCCCGAGAGAGAAAGGCTGGATCTCCAGGGGCACCGAGCCGTGGAGCGCGAGCGTGCCCGTCGTGAAGCGCACGAGGGCCTCGCTGAGAACCACCGCGCGGCCGCGCAAGGCGAAGGCGGCGCCGGCCTGGGGGACGGCGACGCCGCGGACGCTCGCCGAGCGGACGTCGACGCGCCCCGTCACCCGTGGATCGTCACGCGTACCGTCGATCGTGACGTCCGCGGTCCCCGCTCCGGTCACCGGATAGGCCGCGCCGAACAGGCGTGTCGCGAGGCCGCCCAAATTCGAGCTCGTGGCATGCAGCGTGAGATCGAGGGGAGAGCCCTGCGCGTGCCCGATGCGGCCGGACCCGAGCACAGAGACCGACGGAAGCTCGAGGTCGATTTGGCGGACGGTCGTCCGGTCGAGCGTCGAGCTCGCCTCGACCGTGAGCCGATCGACGGGGAATTTTCCGATCGAACCGTCGCGGAGCGTCGCGACCGTCGTGACCGCTGGGTTCGCGAGCGGACCCGCAATCGTGGCGTTCGCGTCGACGCGGCCTCCGATCGGCACTTGATAGCCGAGTGCCGGGAGCCATACCCCGAGGTCGAGGCCGTCGAGCTCCGCCGTGCCGTCGAAGCGCGAGTCGCGCATCAGCGACGACACCGCGGCATCCGCCGCGAGCACGAGCGTGCCGGACGCGGCCAGGCGCCCCGACTCGCCACCGAAGAGGACGGAGCCGACGACGCTGCGGCCGTGCGAACTCCACACGGCGCGTGCGTCGCCGAGATCGAAGCTGCGGTAGCGGAGGCCCGCGATCGCGATATCGGCGTTCGTGCGCGTCGAGGTCCCGCGCTTCGAGAAGCGGATCGCCACGCGACCCTTGCCGCCGAGCGTATCGCCCTCGTCGAAGAGGTCGTTGAAATCGGAGAGATTCGCGTGGGGAGCGACGATCCGAATCGCGTTATCGTCACCGCGATAGCGCGCCGAGAACGCCGTCTGCGTGGACCCGACCGTGACGTGACCGGCGCGCGCGCGGATGCCGGCGCGATCGACGCTCACGTTGGCGGAGGCGTCCGCGAAGGCGAGCCCGGCGATCGTGCCTTCCGGCATGCCGACGCGCCCCTCCACCTTCAATTTGTCGGCGGGTCCGCGCACGCGCACGTCGCCGTCGATCGTGCCGGCGATCGTCTGGCCGCCGACGCCGAAGGCGCGCACGATCGGCGCCATGCCCGCGCTCGGCACCGCGACCCCCACGTCGTACACCGGCTCGACCGAGCCGACGCCGGACACGCTGCCGGCGAGCGAGGCGACGATATCCGCAGCCCGCGCGTCCGTCTGCCGGACCTCGAGGTGGCCCGGGGAGAACCTCACGTCGCCGTTCCCCGCGACCGGGATTTGGCTCGCGACGCCGTCGCTCACCGATAAACCGCCGTCGAAGCGGGCGACCCCGTCCCGACTCGTCACGTCGCCGATCGCTGCCACGCTCCCGCGCTCGAGCGGAACGCCATGCATGCGCGCCGCGTCGGCGCCGAACACCGAGACGCCGATACCGCCGGGTGCGCCGAGGCTTCCCGCGGCGGCGAGCGTTCCGCCGGCCACCGCCGCCGTCGCCACGTCGATACGCAACCGCTGATTCGCCACTTCGAGCGTCCCCGTCATCCGGTCGACCGGCACGCCGTGAACGGTCGATCCGCTGCTCGCGGCGCCGTTCGTCTGGACGACCGTCGCGTGCGGGTCGAGGAGGAGCGCGACGGGACCGGCGATCGGGCCCGCGCCGCCGAGGTCTCCCGTAAACGTCCGCAGCCGCTCGAAGCTGCCGTCGTACCGGCCCTCGAGGGCGAGGCGGCCGCCCGCATACGCGCCGTTGCCGCCGAAGCGGCCCCACGGACCCTGAGCCGTGACCTTCGAGAGCCGGAAATTACCGAAGGCGCCGGCAACATCGCCCGAAACGTCGTCGATCGCGACGCTTCCGACGCGAAGCGACCGCGCCCGAACGTGGCCGGCGAGGCGGAACGCGGAGGGCGGGCCGACGCCGGCGAGCCGACCGTCGAGCCGGCCCGCGAATGCCGGTGCGACGAGATCGAGTCCCGGCAACCGCGGCACGGGCGTGAGATCGGCGAACGGATAATCCCGCGCGTCGAGCCAGAACCCGCTCGAACTCTGCGATCGATCGAGATAAAACGTCCCGGCGAGCTCGGCGCCGTCGCGACCGCCGACGTCGATCGGGCCGAAGCTCCCGTCGCCGCGCGGATCGACGTGGAACGGCGCGGCGAGCGTCACGCCGCCGCCGGCGCCGACCACGACGCCACGCGCGTCGAACGCGAGCCCCGTCCCGGCGAGGAGCCCGTCGCCCCGAAGCGTCGCCTCGGGCGCGACCTGCGCGGCGTACGGTACGCCGCGCGCCGGTCCCGTCGCATCGACCGCCAACTCCGTGACCGGCTCGTCGCCGCCGAGCCCGATGCCGCCGTCCGCACGAACGTCGAGGCCGCCGTACGTGCCGCGCGCGGTCACCACGTCGACCTCGCTAGCGTAGTAGATCGCGCGGCCGCTCGCGCTCGACACCGGGAAACGCGCGTACGCGAGCGCCGGCGCGTCGACGCGCGTCGCGACGAGCGGATCGCCGACCGACCCCTCGAGAAGGGTCGAGAGCGCGGCGGCGCCGCGGAGCGGGAGCCGTCGCGAGAATCGGAAGAGCGAACGAACCGCGCTCAGATCCGCATCCGACCGCACGCCGAGCCGGAACGCCGGGTCCGCCCAGTCGTAGATGCCGCCGGCGAGGCGCACGGCGATCGGACCGAGCTTCGCATCGAGTCGTGGCGCCGCGATCCCGCCGTCGAATGCATCGAGCGAACCGTGCATGTCCGTCGCATCGACGACGAGACCCGGAACGTGCATCGCGCCGCCGTCGACGAGCGCGCGGCCAGTCACGTGATACGGCGCGCCGGCCGTCGTCGGAAACGCGTACGCGCGAACGTCGACGTCGTGCGCCTCGCCGCGAAAGAGCTCCGCCGAGCGCGTATTGATAAAGTAGTTGACGATCGCCGGCAACGCGACGAACGCGGCGCGCAAACGATGCGATGCGAACCCGTCGGCGTCGATCCGCCCGGCGAAAGCGATCCGTTGGCGGTCGTCGTGCGCGTAGCGGCCGCTCCCGCGATACGTGGTGCGCGACGAGTCGTCGACGTCGGCATTCGCCGCGATCTCGTCGACCGCGAGGTTCCGCGCGATCGGGAGCGCGCGGCCCGGGTCGACGAGCGCGACGCTTCCGTCGCGTACGGCGAGCGTGAAGCGGAGCGGCGCAGCGCGCGCTCCCGCCGGCGCCGCCGCTGCGGCTGCGGGCGCTCCGGCACCGCCATGGTTTGCGAGATCGAAGCTCCCGTCCGCGTGCCGGACGATCGTTATACGCGGACGCTCGAGCGAGATCGACGACAGCCCGTACCGCCGCTCGCCGCCGAAGAGCAACGCGTGCAGATCGTAGCGCACGTCGATCCGGTCGGCGGCGAAGAGGGGGTCGCCACCGCGCGAGACCGCGACGTTCGAGACGACGATGCGATGCGAGGAGAGCGAGAGATCGCCGATGCCGACGCGATCGCCCGTCAACGCTCCGGCTACGACGGCGACGAACGAACGCACGAGCGCGCCTCGAAATGCGAAGAGAACGAGCGCCACGACGAGCGCGCCGAGCGCGACCGCCGTGGCGGCGCGACGCTTCGAGGGTCGCTTAGAGGTCGAGATTCTTGACGCTGCGGGCGTAAGCTTGGATGAACTCTTTCCGCGGCTCGACTTTGTCGCCCATCAGCGTCGTGAACATCTCGTCGGCGGCGACGGCATCTTCGAGCGCGACGCGCTTGAGCCGGCGGCTATCGATATCCATCGTCGTCTCCGCGAGCTGCTCCGCGTCCATCTCGCCGAGGCCCTTGTATTGCTGGATCGAGAAGTCTTTGGCATCGGCATCGCCGATGATCTCTTTGAGCTCGTCGTCGGTGAACGCGTAGCGCTGTTTTTTCCCGCGACGCACGCCGTAGAGCGGCGGCATCGCGATGTACACGAAACCCTTCTCGATGAGCGCGCGCATCTGCTGGTAGAAAAACGTCAGGAGCAGCGTGCGGATATGCGATCCGTCGACGTCCGCGTCCGTCATGATGATGATCTTATGGTACCGAAGTTTCTCGACGTCGAAGTCCGCGGCGATTCCCGTTCCGAACGCCGTGATCATCGCGCGAATCTCTTCGTTCGCGAAAACTTTGTCTTCGCGAGCCTTCCACACGTTGAGGATCTTGCCGCGTAAGGGCAGGATCGCTTGCGTGCGAAAATCGCGACCCATCTTCGCCGTGCCGCCGGCCGAATCGCCTTCGACGAGAAAGATTTCCGAGACGATCGGATTCTTGTCGGTGCAGTCGACGAGTTTGCCCGGCAAGCCCATCCCGTCGAGCGCGCTCTTGCGGCGCGAGAGGTCGCGGGCTTTTTTCGCTGCTTCGCGCGCGCGCTGCGCCTGCATGCACTTGTCGACGATCGTGCGGAAATATTTCGGATTCTCTTCGAAGAAGAATTCCAGGCGCTCGCCGACGAGTCCGTACACGATCCCGCGAACCTTCGCGTTACCGAGTTTGGTTTTCGTCTGGCCTTCGAACTGCGGCTCTTCGAGCTTCACGGAAACGACCGCCGTGAGGCCTTCCATCACGTCGTCGGTCGAAAGGTTCGCGTCGGATTCCTTGAGCACGCTGCGCTTGCGCGCGTACGTGTTGACCGCGTTCGCAACCGCGGTGCGGAAGCCGAGCAGATGCATCCCGCCTTCGACGGTGTTGATGTTGTTCGCGTACGAGAAGATCGTCTCCGTGTACGTGTCGGCCCACTGCAGCGCGCACTCGACGGCGACGTTATCGCGTTCGCCGTTCGTCGAGATGATCGGATGCAGCGGATCTTTCTTGTCGTTGAGGTGCTCGACGAAGGAGACGATGCCGCCGTCGTAGATGAACGTTTTCTCGCGCGGCTCGTCCGGACGTTCGTCGAGCAGCGTGATCGAGAGACCGCGGTTGAGAAACGCGAGCTCGCGCAAACGCTTCTGCAAGATGTCCCAGTGGAAGTCGGCCGTGTCGAACATCGACGCGTCGGGGATGAACCACTGATACGTGCCCGTGCCCTCGACGTTCTTGTCGATCACCTTGAGCTTCTGGACCGTGATGCCGCGCTCGAAACGGATCTCGTAGAGTTTCCCGTTGCGCTTCACGCGCGTGATCATTTTTTCCGAGAGCGCGTTCACGACGGAAATGCCGACGCCGTGCAGCCCGCCCGAAACCTTGTAGCCGCCCTTGCCGAACTTTCCACCCGCATGGAGGATCGTCATCACGACCTCGATCGCGGGCAGGTTCTCTTCCGCGATCATGTCGATCGGAATGCCGCGGCCGTTGTCCTCGACCGAGCACGACCCGTCCTTGCCGAGGACGACCGTGATCTTGGATGCGTGGCCGGCGAGCGCTTCGTCGACCGCATTGTCGACCGCTTCGTACACGAGTTGGTGGAGGCCGCGTTCCGACGTGTTTCCGATGTACATGCCGGGGCGCTTGCGAACGGCCTCGAGGCCTTTTAGGACTTCGATCTGTTCGCCGGTATATTCGC
>Ga0209611_10012091_pt1 | contig 12224 bp, 6 predicted proteins | sample S1TSphgellanicum_3_FD_187693 | JGI IMG/M metagenome (GOLD analysis project Ga0209611, IMG submission 187693) | Host-associated microbial communities from peat moss isolated from Minnesota, USA - S1T2_Fc - Sphagnum magellanicum MG (SPAdes) (version 2) | ecosystem: Host-associated > Plants > Peat...
TGGAAAATTTTCAACCATGCCCAAAGGCATTTCGAGCAGAAATTTTTTAAACCGCCATTCCTTCACACTTCATGACCACTTTGGTAATTTTCTAATGGGATTTGCCCACTTAACAAAATCATGAATGGTTTCATGTGTCATGTGAAGATCACCCAAAGTTGAATTGGGTGGTTGGCTATATTAGTTTATCCACACGTTTTTTAGTAGTGTTGGGAGTTGTGAGAAAATTGAAGAAGAAGAAGACCATGGCTTTGAGGGTACAGCTAGGAAAAAGAAAATGACTTTAGGAACTTTGGAAAAAACCATGAAAAAGAAGACCACAATTCCAAGGTTTCGACCAAGAAAAAGAAAACCACGGCCATGGAGTTTTGGAAAAAAACCAAGAATAAAAAGAACATAGCTTTGGGAGCTTTGGGAGCTTTGGAAAAATCGAGGAAGAAGAAGACCATGGCTTTGAGGGTATGGCTAGGAAAAAGAAGATGACTTTAGGAACTTTGGAAAAAACCATGAAAAAGAAGACCACAATTTTGAAGTTTCAGCCAAGAAAAAGAAAACCACGGCCATGGAATTTTGGAAAAAAACCAAGAATAAAAAGAACATAGCTTTGGGAGCTTTGGGAGCTTTGGAAAAATTGAGGAAGAAGAAGACCATGGCTTTGAGGGTACGGCTAGGAAAAAGAAGATGACTTTAGGAACTTTGGAAAAAACCATGAAAAATAAGACCACAATTTCGAGGTTTCGGTCAAGAAAAAGAAAACCACGGCCATGGAGTTTTGGAAAAAAACCAAGAATAAAAAGAATATAGCTTTGGGAGCTTTGGAAAAATCCAGGAAGAAGAAGACCATGACTTCAGGGGTACGACTAGGAAGAAAAAAATGGCTTTGGGAGCTTTGGAAAAAACCATGAAGAACAAGATGACAACCTTGAGGTTTTGGCCAAGAAAAAGAAGACCATACCATGGAGTTTTGGAAAAAACTAAAAAGAAAAAGACCACAAATTTGGGATCTTTGGAACAAACCATGAAGAATAAGACCGAACCCATGGGAGTTTTGGAAAAAACTAGGACTAAAAGAAGAAGACCGAACCCATGAAAGTTTTGAAAAAAACTAGAACTATAAAAAGAAGACCCAACCCATGGGAGTTTTGAAAAAAACTAGGATTGTAAGAAGAAGACTGAACCCATGTTTTTTACAATCCTAGTTTCTTACACAAGAGCTATAAACATGAGGGGAGGAAATCAAAGACTTGTGTAGACTTGCAAAACACAAGAGGGGGAGGTCAAAATTCTTTAAGACCTGTAAAAAACCAAGAAGAAGATGACAACGACCAAGTTTGGGGGGCGGTGTTGGATTTCCCAACATACCTATAAGCAACAAAGAGAAGATGAAGATCGTGAAGATCATAAAACCAACAAGAAGAAGAACATGAAAATAATGTACATAGTGCCAAGAAATCAAAAGATGAACATCACAAGGGTGAAAAGGCATGAGGCTTGAGGATCATGAAACCAAGAAGAAGAGGAACATGAGAAATATGTAGTGCCAAGAAATCAAGAAACAAACATCACGAAAGTGAAGAGGCACAAAGCTTGCATCTCACTCAAATCTCACAAACCTTGGAAAGCTCAAATTTTCATGAAGTTCAATAAACTTGGAACATCATGAAGCTTAGAAAGTTGATTAGAAAGCTCAAAGCTCAAGAAAGCCAAGTGGTCGCCCAGATTGGAAAAAAATTGAAAGACCAAATATTTTGCATAAAATAAACAAATAGACTCAAAGTGACAGATTGAAATGGATGGTGTTGCAACACATTGTTGTGAACAAGTGTTCACAAACTTTAGTCGCTCTCAACTTTAGGGTTCTTTAAACATTTGGCCACCCATGTCCATCTAATCTTAACCCTTATGTTTGGATAGATCTACACTATAGAAACCAATTACGAACAAGTGTGTAACGATTATTTATTTCTACATCCAAGTTTGGGATGTGGTAGGTAATGTACATCCACCACCCTTGTTTTGTTTGCTTATAGATGCCAAATGCATCACCCATAAGATGCCATGTGTCATAAGACTCTTTTTTCCACTCTTGACCCCCCCTTGCTTTGGGTGGGCATATCTCACTTAGATTTTAATATTTTTAAATGCTATAAATTGCAACATGTGTGCCCATATTAGGGCTATAATTTTCATTATGACATCAAATTCAGGCGACCCAACCCCTGAATTTCAATGACCTTTGAACCACTATGTGTTCAGACATAGGCTGGTTTACCCTATTGCCAAAATTCCAGATATTTCAATTGGAAAACAAGTTGAAATATCTAGTCTTTTTGCCAAAAATCCTATGCACCATCATGATTGACACCAAATAACTACTTTTATTACAAGCTTTCACTAGAAGGCTCTATTTTATAATGAACAATGAGCAAGGATGCCAAAAGGACCCTCTTTCTAATCATTAGATTGCTTGTTAAGGTGCATCTCAATTGTCTAATTGTCAAATCATTCAACAACATTGGGGGGCCTAGGGTTCTTGTCATTGTTAAACCCTTTACATAATTGCAACTTGCCAACCCCACTCTTGAGCAACAAGATTGATTACATGTTCATGAGTCTCAATTGCCCTTGTGAACCTTTTGCAAGTTATAACTTGCCCTAAATTTTATAATTATTGTGCAATATGGTTCACAATGGAGGACAAATGTTGCAAACTTGCAATGTAACTATTGTGCACACTACAAGATCATCAATGTGCTTGTAGCTTGTCTTGACTCTTAAGTGTTCAACATTGGCAGCAAAGGACAAAATTGCAAGTTGCAACAAACATGTTTGTCAAGTTTAAAACTTCTTTCAAGTGCAAATTTTAAAAGGGTTTCGTGACACTTTTTCAAACTCCAAGTTTTTAAACATTTTCAAATCTTGCTATTGGTTTGGCATGATTCACTATGCACATGTGTGCAAGTGCATTGCATCCAAATTGTTGAGTCGAAGGTTGTGAGTTGATTTTACAAGGCAAGATGTTAAACTAAATGTTGGAATCTACTTTTGTGAGTTTGAACCTTGAGGTGTGTGTGCACATCTATAACTTACACCATAGCAGTCCTAACTCCCATGATTTTTTATTTAAGTACAAAGCTTGTGATTTTACCTTTGTGCTTTAATCACATGATTTTATTTTTTGTTTTAAATGCTCCTTGCAAGGATTCAATAATTGGATAAGTTTGGGGTTTAAGGCTTCTCAATTGCTAATCTATTTTTTATTCAATTAGTATAATACTTGTGATCTTTAAATTTGTTAGGTTTCAATTGAATTTTTTCTTGTGTTTTGCATTTTCCTTCAAAACACATGACACTAGAAGAAATGTTGTCCATTCTAACCATATTTTTGTGACTACTATGTGACCAGTGTCTAAACCAACTTATTTTACGACTAGCAATTTGTTAGTCCTATGTGTCCATGTAGTTACAACTTATTATAATCACATATGCAAGTATAGGAAGGGTAGAACCAAATTCTAGTTGTATATGCAATTATAACTTACGATTAATATGATTTTCATTGAAAATGTAAATGAAAAGTGAACAATGTCATTCAATTTTGATTACATCCATCAATGGATGATAATGTAGTTGTTTTTGTAACTACAATGAAAGTTTTTGCAACTACAATAGTATATTCTACCACATGTACAAAAAAATATAGACCACACATGGCAAACTTTATTATTTCAATTGGACTATTATCCTTTTAGTGTACCCATCCATGGGTCTTGTTTGCAATTATCCATTGGTCTTCCATAATATAATATATAATAGTTAATAGGTGGCTAAAAAAGGCTATTATGACCAAATTGCTAGGTAAGTTTAATAATTTACATTAAACTAAGTAGGCCTATGTACATTGGTAGCCTAGCCTAGCTTGCATACTTAATTAATTGGCCTAAATTATCTATAGGTAGTAGTAGGCTTGTTTATTAGGTGTCACTAATAGGCCACTAGGCTATGAAGGTTAGACCTAGTTAGGCTAGGTAAGCTAGGTAGGTACTTGGTTGGCTAGGTCATTAATTAGTAGACTAGGTAATAGGTAGTAAGTAGGATAGGTAGTAAATAGGTTGATTAACTTTGTTGTGTGAATATGTGATGATGTTTTCATATTAATTAATTAATTAACTAGATTAGGTAACTAATCAATTAATTAGGTAGTATGTAATAAGTAGGATAGGTACTAGTAGGTAGTAGGTAGGTAGGTAAACTAAGCAAAAGGTATTTTACTTTGTGGATATGTCATAAATTTTTTTATATTAATTTATTAATTAATTAGTTATGTTAAAAAATATATATTAAATGTAGTCTAGGTAATTTATTAAGTAGGTTAGGTAGTAGATAATAGGTATGTAACCTAAGTAGTATGTAATAAGTAGGATATGCACTAGTAGACCTAGTAGGTTATAAAGTAAGCAATAGGTATTTTATTTTGTGGATGTGTTGTAGTGTTTTTGTATTAATCAATTAATTAATAAGATATGTTAAATAATTTATTTATAATGTAAGTTAAGTAATTTAATTTATTAGGTGGGCTAGGTAATAGATAATAAGTATGTAGTTTAGGTAGTAATAAATAGTAAGTAGGTTAAATTGTAAATATTTTAGTATGTGGATATATGATTTTTAAAATAATAATAATAAAAAATTAGGTTGGTTGGGTAATTAGTTTATTAAATGTAGGTTAGGTTATAGATAGTAGGTATGTAGCCTAGGTAATATTATACCTAATTAATAAATAGGATAAGTAGTAGGTAATAAGTACTAAGTTAAGTAATAAGTATTTTATTGTGTAGATATATGATAATGTTTTTGTATGGGACAAAGGATGCTATAATGTTGTAGTGTTGCAGTGTTTCCCTTTCATTAGAATTTATCCCATATCCTTTGTCTACAACATCAAACTTGTAAAATATATAAGTAGGTGAAAGAATGGACTAAATTCATGGTATGCACTATAAACAAAGTGTATAAACCATTTGGGATGAACTAATCAAAAGGCTTGTCCCCAACAAAATAAATAAGATCCTACCTACCTACTTGGCCTATGTTAGGTAGCCTATTATAATTTAACCTAGGATAGATTATAATTAAGTAATTATAATAATTAATTATTATATTTGGTTAGTATAGTTATAATATTTTACTAACGTAATTATAATATTTAAATATTGTAATTATAATATTTAATTGTTGTAATTATAATATATCTTTTTTGAACAAATGGAAAATTGCCACATGTTTACCACATGGTTAAATCTTAACCACCCATCAATGGCAACATGCAATTATCCCAAATGTAGTCACAAATACAATCACAAATTGGGGTTCCACATCATACTAAGGATCATCCATGGCAATGGATGACAATTTTTGGCCTAGTTGTAAGGTTTGTGACTACACTTTCAACTTCATGGCCATGTCATGTCTTTTGCAACTAATTGTCCTTTGGCACTTGTCTTAAGCGACTAGGCTATTTTTAATCACGTGTCCATTACAACTATAAATGAGTTGCAAATCCAATCGTTGATTTTCAAATTTCTTCTAGTGTGAGTCTTATAATGCTCCTTACAAGGACTCAAGAATGGAATAGGTTAGTCATTTGTACAAGTTGATGCAACTTGGCATTTATTGATTATTTTTTTAAATCAATGTTTGGTGTTTGTTTTTGACAAGTTAACACAACTTGATGCTTACGGGTTGATTTTTATTTGAGTAAATGTTGAAATTATGAAACATTTTGCAAGTTTGTATGCACTATTTATATATTACACCACAACACACCTTTCACCTAGGATTCAAATGAAATTTTAATCTTAACTTTTAGTCAAATGTTTCTTGCTTAAAAGTTGAATCAAGTGTGTATTTGTGGATTTGATTTGTACATTCTAAAATTCAAATTACATTCTAATTTTTCAAGTTTCAACATCATAGCTTCTATTATACCTTTTAAATCATCAAACTTCAACTTTTATTGCTAAACATTAATAGAGTAAAGCAACTAGGAATGTCAATTGCTAAAAGCAACAACCAAGGTGTTATGAAGGTTATGAGGGACAAAGGGAGGTCAATCATGAATGAAAGAAATCCATCCCAAATTGATTTAACCTTTGAAGTTGAACCTAACGGCAAACTTATCCTTGGGTGTTACCACTAGAAACGCCATGCCCCAAATTGTTAAGACCCATCCAACTGCAAGAAAACATAGGATTCACATAAAGAAAACTTTTCATTCCAAATTATTTATCAAAAGGTTACCCAAGTCATGTAGAATTCAAAATTCTAATTAAAATTACAAAAAAATATGTTTTGATGTGGAAAATGAATGCGTAAGGAAAAAGTTTTAGGAATGTCACACAAGGGATTGTTTTAATTAAGAACACAAAAGGAATCTATTTGTAGGGAATTTTTCTTGGATGTTAATTTTTAAGAATAGTTCAAATACCAACCTACTTGATGTCTCTTGTAGATAATTGATCGAATCAATTTTCATTTAGTTATGAATTTTTGAAATCACAATCATGAAATCCTAAAGGGCCATTGATGTCAAGAACACAAATGATAATTATTTTCATCTTTTGTTGTTTTAATGACTAGTTTGGATCATTCTGTTGTGCATGTACTAAATAAATAAGAAAAAATATCTAATGTGTAAGTGTAAAGACACTTAAAAGAAAAAAATCAGGAATTAGGCTAGGAATGGGTCAAGAATGGTTCAGGAATCAAAATGTCAATGCATATTATAGGTTTTTGGGTGCTCATTAATTTTCATGAGTGTGTGCAAAGGTGGAGAAAACATAGCCCACCTAATCCAATCAGATAAACTAATGTATAAGTATATGATTGTTTTTTCTTAAATTGGGTCCAACTTTCTTGTGATTTTGGCAAGGTGCTTCCTAGTGGTACCACCCAAGGAAAAGTTTGCTGCTAATGAACCCCAAAAGAAATTGAAATTGATTTTTTTTTAAATGTTTATCAATTCAATCAAAAATTTCAAAATGTTTGGGTTACAAAATTACCTTGGGCAAAAAATATTTTGAATGAAGATGAGTTTGTAACATCTATTCGATGCAAGATTTGCAAAGGTTAATGGGTAAAAAAAAACTCCTTAATTTTGAATTTGAGTTTTTTTGTAAACATGTTAGTATGAAAAGATTTACAAGTCCCCCAGACTTGGCACATTCCTAAAGGTGAAAGCACACTAAGCTCTCCTAAAGTTGTAATCACAAGTTTAATCTTTCTATAATTTATTTTTTTGGTAAAATATGGTGATCACTTCTTAGATTTTTTTTTTAAAAAAAAACTATATTTGATTTAGTTTAAACATAATCTAATCTATGGGTTATAAAAAACCAACAAATAATGAAAAACTTGAATGAATGAAGCATATTTTTAACAAAATAATACACATCACAAAATTTGAAAAAAATGCATATATACTTCAAAAACTAAAGTTGTGAATGGAATTCTTGGGTGAATTTTTTTATGGTGCATGATATTGACATACATCAATTAAATTTAGGACAATTTAAAAATTTAAAGTTTTTAGATGAAATTTCATTCAAAAAATGTGTTCTTTTGCATTTTTGAACAATAAATGCATGATAATATCATTTTAGGAAAAAAATGACTACCATATCAAAGCAGAAGAGATTTTATAGATGGGCATTACATTAGTTTTTCAGTTTTCTTTTGTTTGCTAATGTTTTATGAACCATAGCTATGGGGCCTATGGCTGTAAAAAAAGTATAAATTATATAATTTATGTACATTAATTTTATCCAATCCTCTTCATCTAATCAAATTAGATTGAATTAATTATCATTCAAAGTGAACTTTGAGTTCCAAAATGTTGTCATGAAAATTTTAAGATTTTTTACTTGTGTTTAAGATAGCCAAAGAATGCAATCAAATTTTTAACTTATTATGTACTATGATAATCATTATACATCACTTTTTTGGGTGAAAAGTGGTTCACCCTTAATGTGTTTTCACCTTAAAAGTACATTCTACTATGCTAAAACTTGTCAACATGTTAAAAATGAAGTGCTTTATGTTTCCAAAAATGTGGAAAATGTTTTAAACAATGTTATGTAAGGTGTGACACATGAGGGCTTGAAGAAAATCATTCAATTTGTCACAATTTTCTACCCACTCTAAAAGGGAAAGCCCATGCTTGAATATGAAAGCATGAAAATTTTGCGATAGTTCCTTCAAATGAATAATTGTTCATAGAAGCATTTGTAAGACAATATATTGGTTTATGGTTAAAATAATGCATGACATTACCAAGTTGATAACCATTACAAAATTTATGAATGCAACATCTCCACCTCTTGTGATGAAGTTACAAATGTTGATAATCAAAATTAGTTGTCCTTACATGCATATGGGTGAAAGCAAGTAAAATATACACAAAAAGTAGTGTAAGCAACAAAATATTAGGGTCCCTAAATAAAATCAATAACAATAGATGATTTTATTGGGATAATAAAAATAAATTTAGGTACATTATTTCTTAACTCTTGTTCATATGGAATTCAAAAGTTAAATTGTTATAATCATGTTTTTTTAAACTATTTGTAAGTACTTGAATTGGACCTAAAATTTGTGGTAGTTTGAAAAGTAAAATTCAAGTACACTTGAAAGTAGGTGAAATAGTTTTGCAAGTATTTGGTTTTTGTTTCAAGCACCTCAATATTGATGTGGTGAACATTTTAATATATATATTTTGGTTAATGGAAATTTTTTTCATAGTTAAAATCATCCCCAACCCTTAAAAAATGACATAATTTTTAGAAATATTTTTGGGGTACTTTTTCAAATCCAAATGATATGACACAAATTGCTTTGAAAAGCTAGAGGGACACTAGAGATGCCCATGAAAAGAACTAAAAGTTCTGTCTATTTTAAAATGATAAAAAAAGGTTAGAAATTTGAAAAAATATTTTTTGGGTGTTTTCAAATAGAATACAAAATGACAAGTATGTACAAATATTTTGCTTGCACTCATATGTCATTAAAGAATTGTCTCAAATTCCAATTTTGGTATCCTTAGGTGTAATCACATAAACAAAGGTTACATCAAATGTAATGCCTACTTAGTTTTTCACATTTAAAAGTGTTGATTTAATTTGGTGTTGAAAGTATAAGACTTTTACATATTATATGGTTCTTAATATATTATTGGAACATGTGAATTAATTTGAAAAATATCCAATAAATAAAAAAAATTCAAAAACACTCATTAAACATTATAATAATTATTTTTAAACACAAAAAAAACTTGTAAATGGGTTTCAAAACTTTTTTAAATGACATTTTTTTGAATTATTTTACAAAAACCTTGACATAATAGTATTTATTAAAATTCAAGATTTTAAAAGATTTTTTTGAAGACTTTTGTGAGAATATTTTAAGGAATACTCTCCCAAAAGCAATCCCCTAAGCAAGTGGATGTGGTTCATGTTATCCCATTGGCACCTTCCTTGAAAAGGTGATAAAGGGACTGATTTTGGAATTTTGATTATATTCATCACTTAAACATTGTTGATTGATGGTGGTCTATAAATAAGTGAATCATTGTCCTCTAAACTCATTTGTTTTGGAGCTAACAATGTGAGTGTTTTTCAAGGTGCTAGTTTATTTTTGTTTTGCATAGGAATTTGGCACGGCAAGTTGCCATCTTGTTTTGTTGTTAATTTTGTAAGTTTTGTTTTTGTTGTGATTGGATAGGATTTACAACTAGGGTGGCATTTTTTTGTTTGATGAAAAAGTTTTGGAGGTGATTTTGGTGTTTTTGGAATGATTTTTTAGTTATCATTTTTTGAGGAGTTGGACCCCATAAAGCCTTAGGCACCCAAAGTGCAGAGGTGTGAAAGAAGTGTGGGAGAAGAAAAATAAAACAAGTCGACAATGGGTCCTGCTTCTATTTATATCTTATTATTATCCTTCTAACTTTTATCTCTTTTCTCTTTCTTTCCTCACTTTCTTCCCCTCTTTGTCTTTTTTTGTCTCTTTTGTGATGTCGATACGTGTAGGGTGTGGTAACAAGTAGTGGTGGCAACTTCACAACCACCATTACTATCATTAGTTGAGAGGAATTTAATTCGTCCTTTTGTTAGTCCAAAGGTGAGGTGTGGTTCATTAACCTAAATAATTATGGGGCTTTTAAAATGAAATAAGTTCACCCCACCCTCGTCATTTCACATTGTCTAAAATTATGTCACTACAAAGTTTTTACATGTTCATCATGTTGCAATTTTAACTAACATAATTCATTACTAGTTGAAATAATTTAGCATAGTTTACATAGATTAAAATAACCTATAATAAAATAGCTTAGAATAGTTTGGGATAACCTATATAATAACCTAAAGTGAAATGGTCTAAAATAATGAAAAAAACATAAAGTAAAATAACCTAAAATTTAATAGCCTAAAATAACTTAAAGTAAAATAGCTTAGAATAGTCTAAAGTGGAATAACTTAAAATAACCAATAATAGCTAGGGGTAAAATAACTTAGATTACTGTAAGGTAGAATAGCCGATAATGGCTTATTATATCCTAGGATGGATAAATAGAAAAGGGGAACCACAATGGTTGGAACTTGAACTCCATTGTATTCATTATTATTCTTTTGGAGTTTTGAAATTTGCCCAAATTTGGGAGGTTTAATGGCTTCCAAAAGTTCATGTGGTTTGGCATAGGTTCGGGATAAACGGTTTCAAGGGGTCCAACTTGGGCCTCCCTTTTTATTCATTTTTAAAAAATCTTGAATTTGAGGTTTAAGAAGGGACATGTTTTGGACCAATCTAAACCTACCACATTGGGGATTTTATTTTATCTTTAATATATTTCAGATATTTCAGATTTTATTTCATTTTTTCAACTTTTTCATCCATGTCATATGTTATTCATACATAATCTATATGTAAAATCTTTCATTACAATTCTAGTGGGCGAATAATAGGTTAATGATTAAACAAGGATTTCTTAATCTATTCAAAAATTGGACAATATTTGCCCTATGACTGAACATGTCATGACATCAAGTGACATGAGTGACATGAAAAAAAACATTTAATTTTTTTTTGGGGTTCTTTGGAAATCGATATCTCCCACATCAAAGGACATATGAAGAATCCACCAAACACATTGAACTTGAAAGTAATTTAAGGGTCTACAAATTATGAAAATAAATCTACTTGACAAAATTTGATTGATGCCACATAGTTAGCAACAAAGATATTCCAAGCTTGGGCTAGCCTCATTAAGTTTTTCACTTCTTTCAATAATGTTAACAAAACTATTAGCCCATATGTCGCGCTCCCAAGTTCCTTGTAGACCCACTTGAGGGTCCAAGTATGCGGCAATGCGGAAGGAGTTGGAACTTGGAGCACGATCCCGACTTCCAGCACTAGAGGGGGGTGAGAGGGGCGTGTTAGAAGTCCCGGGAAAGACTAGGAAGAATTGACAAGCTTACTCACTCACACAGGCCTGCATGAAACCACACAAAGTGGTTAAAACTCATTCTGGATCCCTTTAGTGTTGGGACAAGCCACGGGCAACACGGACACACAAGACTCACCATGGCCCGGACCTTGGGGGAAGCCACCACCTTCCCCCTTATAGTATACTCTGTGACTCGTCGCGGGGGTGGCATCCAAATGGCCATTTTGTCCCGGGACTCCCGGGACTCCCGCGTGGGAATCCCGAAATCGCGCATTTTCGGGACTCCTGCGACTTTGAAGCTCCATAACTTTCGGAGCAGACCTCCGATCGACTCGCCGTCTGAAGCAAAATTGTAGGTCTCGTCGAGACCTTTCCAACGGGATGTCGCACGTTTTCTGCAGCCAAGTATTTCGGGTCGATTCCCGACTTTTAGTGGTCGGGAGTCAAAACTGGCAGAATCCCGGGAGTTCAACTCCCGGGCCTTCTTTTGGCCATAACTTGTGTTTCAGATGTCCAAATGAACAATGCGAGCCCATTTTGGACATCTACACTTCAAGACCTTTCCATTGATATAAAGAGCGCAACCAGCCATGGAGTTTGGACCCCTCAAAACGCTCTCTGAAGTTTCGAGAGTCCTTTTGGGACTCCAACTCTCACCAACTCCCAACATGGGAGTTCACTTGGGAGTGTGAGGGTTCACTCCCTCACACTCTTTGCACTCCCGGGA
>Ga0209611_10012092_pt1 | contig 12224 bp, 9 predicted proteins | sample S1TSphgellanicum_3_FD_187693 | JGI IMG/M metagenome (GOLD analysis project Ga0209611, IMG submission 187693) | Host-associated microbial communities from peat moss isolated from Minnesota, USA - S1T2_Fc - Sphagnum magellanicum MG (SPAdes) (version 2) | ecosystem: Host-associated > Plants > Peat...
AAAAAAAAACAAAAACACGAAGTAGAAAAAAAAAATTATCTTTTCTTCTGCACGCCATCGCCGCAGAACTTGTGGACGTGGACGCTTTGCAGCGTCGTCACTGGCGTAGTCCATCGTAGTCGCAATCCATTTTGTTATGTTGTTCCGTTATGCCATAATTCATTCCACTGTTCCGTTTCGTCGTAGTCAATTCCACCATTTCGTCCAACGTTCGTCACCATTTCGTCCGACATTCATCACCGTTCCATCCGACATCCATCCATGTTCCATCCAATGTCCATTGCCATTCCGTCCGACGTCCGTTGTCATTCCGTCCCATGTCCATCACCGTTTCGTCCCACGTTCGTCCTTGTTCCGTTTGATTTCGTCGAGTTTCGTCCGTCTAACCCCTTCTGTCCACCAACGTCCATCCACCAACGTCTGTCCACTGACATCCGTCCACCGCCGTTCATCCCCATCGATGCACCGTATTCTTCAAACCGTACGTTGTGTTAAAACTTTATAGCTAGTGCTCTGTATTGTTACAAAATTTTAAGGCATGGGACAACACCATGTCCTCGAATGATGAGAGCACTATTGCTCAGTCAAAGCCAAGGTATCAGCTACAAAGTAACACAATTCATTTGAGCCAATTTCTTTGAGCTGATGATCTTCACGACGCTACCATCAAACATCTACAGCGCCACCATCATCTAGTATAACTCCTACCAAGAATTTAGGTTCAGATTACACTACATCAACGATACATCAGAGTCCATTTGGAAGGGTTAATTAGTGGGGTATGCCTGCAGCCGCACCAGCTTTTACACCATCACCGTATATTTCGCTACAAACCATGACCTCTACACCCATATACACCATGGAGGTCAACAATTCCTCTGGGAAAATTTAGAAGTTTAGCAAAAGGCCAAGTACCATTTCTTTGAAGGAATTTAAAGCAACTTTATCAACTATGGTTTGTGAATTGGAGTTCAAATATGGCGCTAATCACACCGAGGTATTCGCATTCAAACAATTAACCTGTTATGTGCATTATGAGGCAATCAAAGTCTATGAGCAACATTCTGTGAGGATTTTGGGCGTCACCCATATCCATAATCCAGCTTATGCCACAACCATCACCACCGCCTCTCAAGCTACACTACAAGCTGCCATTGCACATCATGGGACTGTGCCTAATAATCCAGATCCAGTGCGTACTTAAATAAACCTTTCTCTTCAATAACTCATTGTTATTACTGCAAACATTCCTCCCACCATCGATGCACTAGCTTTTACTCATCTAGTGGGGAATTCTTTTGAATTCTTCGGCTGGAATATTTGGTCAAGAGTTTTGAAAAAATTCTCCAGCTTACCACCTTCTTTCGACAAAAAGATGAAACCCTCAAGATGATTTACAAAAAGCTTTTCAAACTTAAAGAACATACTCAGAGCATCATAGACTTAAAAACTACCCATAGATATCTTCATTTGTTGGAAAGTACTTCGACACTCCATGTGTAGGTTTTATAACGAATTTTTACAAAATTTGGAAACTCATACACTTTGTTGGATGTGTACAACATTTCTGAAAAGCTCGAACTAGCTCATGCACACTATGAAGCTAGTACTATGAGGCCTCCATCACATTCAAAGCCTTAACCTCCACCACCTGTGCTAACTAGATCATCACATTTTTCTTCAAGGGCTAAAGTGGTGCACTTAGCTACACCCATCCTACCTTCTTGCAACTACTGTGGCAATCTTGCCCACAAAGCTAGTAAGTGCAACATTCCTTTCAAGGATCTCTTTTGTGATTATTGTGGGAAAGAGGGACATCAAAAAATTGTTTATTTTGCCAAGTTCTCATAATGGAAGCAACTCTGATTACCACGACAAAATCTGCCAACATCTTCTGTTGCCCCTCAACCAACAACCAAAGCACCTCAACCTTCCATTCATGCTTTCCCCACCAAAGGTAATTCCAATAAGAATTCTAAGAAGAAAGAGCATAATACTAAAAAGGAGGTGCTTCAAGCCCATACTGCTCAAGTTCAACCTCTGCAAAATGAAGTCAAATCATTGAGGCCCCAACTTGCTAATCTAAAAGGCAAGTCTTCGCAACCAATTAGTCATGCCCAACCTATACAAGGTTCAAGATCACAAGAGGAACCTCCTAGGTCATTCTATGGCCTCTCACACGATGCCATGGTTGGGGAATATGTTCTTTCCAGTGCACACAATTTTAGTCTCACACTAGAATTTGCCACTTTTTTTCGCCCTTCCTATTTTGCGACACAAGAGGCTAATGTGGCACCCAAAGTTTCTGCCATTAGGCAAGTAATTCAAACTGATGGACTTGCATCTGGTTTAAGTCCTATTACCAAGGCTAGAGGAGCTCGAACAATCATGCCACAATCTTTTAATCATCTTAACAAGAAAGAAGAACGCACCTTCTTGGTGAAGGGGGAGGAGACTATTACACCACAAGCTACTAGGGCATCAAATTCTTGTGTCCCAGGAGTACACGTACATTAGGAAAACATAAAATTTTCCATCGATCAGCTTATGGAGTGCCAACTTCAAATGCGTGAAATGGCGCAAAAGCTTGTGAGTACACCGTTGTTTAGTTTTCAAGATTTGAAACTAAGCACCAAAGACATAATTGCAATACTAAAGGATACCCTAAACACTACATCAGGTCCTCTACTAATCCCTAATCCACATGCTACAAAGGTCCCATCCAACACCTTGGAGAGACACTCAATTGGCTCACGTGTTGTAGATGGCATTCATAATCTAATCACTAGTTCTAACATGGCTAAACTAGTGGGCTCTCCTACTTTTGATTCTACATTCACATATCAAAAGGGAGCTAAAAACACCTCACTTGTGGATTTGTTACTTAGCAAAAGCGTTATGGATACCCATTTTTTCCCCAAAGTCTCTCACTCATTTCCGAAGGTGCTGCCTAATGAAAGAACTTCCATCGCCATCGAAGTTGCCATTGTCAACAATACTAATTCAACAATCCAAGTGGGAGGACATACACCCAGAGTGCTACTTCTTGATACAAAGTGCGCAACCAGTGATTCTTAGAGTTCAATTCGCCAAGAAGATGGGCATATTCAACTCTAAACTATAGAAATCTATGTGGCAAATTCGCACTAGTGGGAGCATAGAGAAGGTACTTAGGGAAAGCTCGGATTTGATTACACTTAACTTCAATGAAGGTGCAGATTAGGAACTTTGCCTATAATTTAGATGTTTAATCACCAATGCCACCAATTACGATGTGTTCATTGGGCAAGAGGCCCTGTTTCCACCAGGTTTCACAATTGACAACTAGTTCGAGCATGCGTACTACCGAACGGATTGGGAGACCGATGTCCACCACTTGGGATATATGTTCCTTGATTTACATGGGAACCATAGTCCTATGGCTCACCATTATACGCTCAAGGAAGCACACATCATTTCTGTCACAACCCTAGCCTTGGGCTCACGATCAAAGCAAGGGCTTACAAATTTGTGGGCCAAAAGTGAGCCCGGGAATCACATTTCATGCTCCCAAGAGTGCAAGAGAGTGTGAGGGAATGAACCCCCACATTCCCAAATGAACTCCCACTTTGGGAGTTGGAATCCCAATGGACTCCCAAATCTTCAAAGGGCGATTGCAGGGGTCAAAATTCATTGTATAGAAAAGTTCATTATATCATTGAAAAAATTTTAGAATTTAGATGTCTAAAATGGGTTCACATGACTCATTTGGACACTTAAAACACAAGTTATGGGCAAAAGAAGGGCCGAAAGTCCAATTGACAATTTGACTCCCAATCAGTAAAACTAAGGAATCACCTTAATTTCCTTGCTTGAAGTTGGCGTGCCACATACCATTGGAAAGCTCTCGATGAGGTTAAAATATTGCTTTAGACCTCACCTCAATCGGAGGTCTGCACACAAAGTTATGGGCCCCCAAAATCACAAGAATCCCAATTTTGGGAATTTCAGGACTTCCACTTGGGAGTCCCCGGACAAAATGACATTTGGATGCTGGTCCTGTGGCCAGGCACAAAGTATACTATAAGGGAGAAGGTGGTGGCTTCTCGCAAGTCCGGGCCGTGGTGAATCTTGTGAGTACATGTTTACCTGTGGCTCATCCATGCACCAAAGGAGTTCAAGTTACACATTAACCAACCTATTATTTAGTTTGTTCAGGTCCATGTGAGTAAGTGACTTGCTTGTCAATCTTCCTAATCCCATCCTGGAGCTCTAGCACACCCTTCTACCCCCAAAGTGCTACAAACTAAGGAACGCGCCCCAACTCTTCTTTCCGTTATCTTCTTCTTTGGACTCACAATTGAATCCATCAAGGAGCTTGGGGGTGCGTCAATTTCCTACATCCAACAAACTAACCACAAGTGGATAGAGGGAGATGAAGAGGAGATAGGTTATGCCCAAGCTACTAAAAGCTTGAAGGTGGTTCCTATAGACATTCAACATGGACCAGAGGTTTTACAAAGGTTCAAGGTAACCCACGAGCCCTTGGTCAAAACTAGACATGGAAAGCCATGGCAAATAGATTAAACCATTTTTTCATCAACTAATCACCTGGATTCCGCCTCAGGAAGGGATTACAATACTAGAGCTCTTTGGTGGTATTGGTACAGGTCTCGAAGCCCTACTGTAGTCAGGGATGTGGTTCAAAGGTATTTCTACGTAGACATTAATCCTATTACAAGGCAAGTGGTAGCATCAAGAATGATGGAGCTCACAACTAGATTTCCACAACAGTTTGCAACCACCGCATGGAAACCCAATTCCACTTTCTTGCCTCTAACATACAATTAATTCAAAACAAGCATATGGAATTACTTGGCCCCGTGGACCTTATCATTTCAAGTTGGGAGTGTTAAGGATTTTCAACAGCTAGATTTGGAGAAGGCTTGAGTGACACAAGGTCTAGTCTTTTCACGGACATGGTACGATTAATCACCTGGGCTTGATCCATTTCTCTTACGTTTGGTTATGTAATTGAAAACACCCTTTCTTAACTTGACCAGAGGGAGAAAGTCCAAAAGCACTACACACTGGTCAAGCATTACCTTGGAGAGCCGCTCCTACTCGATGCGGCATAATGCGGTTCCTATGCGCACCAGCTACACAACTAGTGGACCAACCTTGCACCACTCTCAGTTCTGCAATTGGCTTTGAAATACACCATCAGAAACCCCAACCTGCAGGTTTCTCACATATTGGATGATCAGAGCTCCTACTAATCAGTTACAAAGCAAGAAAAACCTCCTTGGTTTCTTATGAACATAATAGGAAAACTAAGAGGTGTTTGGCCCACCTTTGTCTCCTTCCTAGGAACACATGCCTTTCAAGCAAATGGACCAAGCCTAATGTATCATCATGTTTCAACCACTTGGGATGAACCAAGCCCAAAAGAAAACGAAAGGGTTATGTGGTTACAAAATGGCACTACTAGTCACACCAAGGTGACTAGATTGGAGCGTAACTATCTATTGGGGAAAAGCATGGACCTGAACTCTCTTACATTGTTGTTGATAACCTGTGTATTCTTTCAAATGTACATAACACCAACACTGATTTAATCAGCTTATAGATCTGGCGATGCAAGTACATGACACCTCGACCAAATACATTTGCCTATCTTCAACACTCTACACTTCACTCTTAGTGTTAGGGGGGAGGAGGTACTATGTAATTTGACTCAAGTTGTTTATGATACACCTAGAGGTACATCAGCTTCTGGATAGACAATTACAACCTTCTACAAATCTGTGCCGTTGGATAGTGGAGAACCTAATACACCAAATTCTTCAAACACACTTTCCAACTCGATTCCATGTGTTTCCAATTACCATTTTGTTATGGGGAACCAGCTCACCAGAAAGGAGAAAGTCTAGCTCACAAACTTACTAATTAAGTATGAGAATGTGTTTGTATTCTCAATGAAAGACTTAGGTAAGTGTAAGACCATGTAGTTCTCTATAAACCTTACAGATGAGACACCCATCTATTAGAGGGGGCATAGGTTGAACAAGCATGAATGGGAACTAGTAGATGAAAGATGCAAAAAACTCCATGAGGCTGGTCTCATTCAGCCATCAAGTTCTGATTTCGCAGCTATTACAATAATGCCAACAAAGAAGGATTCAATTAGATTATGGACTAAAAAAACGATGTGCGTGGATTATAGGCCTTTGAACTTAGTTACACCTTAGGACAAGTACCCCATGCCCATCCCTATTTGATAGCATTGGAGATTCAAACATCTTCACAATTGTGGATCTGAAGCAAGGCTTCAACTAGACTGTGCTAGCTATGAAGGATCGCAAGAAAATGGCATTCCATGGAAGCAACAAGTTGTGGGAATGGCCTGTGATGCCTTTTGGATTAAAGAATGCACATGTTTTCTTTCAACGAGTCATGGACTAGGTTCTCGAAGGGGTAGATTTCCTTTAGTGCTACATAGATGACCTCCTAGTGCATAGCAAGGGACTCCTGCAACACTTGCCTCATCTTGAGGAGTTATTTAAGGGGCTCCACAAAGTCAATATGAAGATCCATCCTAAAAAGTGTGAGTTTGCTATCACCTCAGTAGTTTACCTTGGACATAGAATTTTTCCAAATGGTATTATGGTTCATTGGGCCAAAGTAGTAGCCATTTTGGAGATGCCGAATCCTACTGATGTTCAAACTTTGAATAGCTTCATTAGACTATGTAATTACTACAGGATTTATGTCTAAAACTTTAGTACTATTGTTCAACCTTTCTATACATTGTTAAAAAAGGATGTTGCTTGGACATGGAATGAAGAAGCTCAAGAAACTTTCAACACACTCAAGGAAAAGCTTTCAAAGTTCCCCATTCTGAAAAGACCTAATTTCAACAAGGATTTCATTGTACACACTCATTGGAATGCTCTTGGTATTGGTGCTATTATTGGCTAACTTGATGAAGAAGGCAAGGAATATGTTATCGCCTATACATCCCCAAACAACAAGGCTAAAAGCAACTATTCTTCATACGAGGGGGAGTGTTTTGATGTTGTATGGGCCGTCATACATTTCAAGCCCTATCTTTATGGCACCAAGTTCACTTTGTATACCAACCACCAACCTATCAAGTGGTTAATGACCAATGACAAGCTTACTGGTAAGTTAGCTCATTGGGTGCTTATACTTCAAGAATATGAGTTCAAGGTTATTCACCAACCTAGTATTACACATCAGAATGCGAATACCATGTCACGAAAACCCTTCACTACCTCTAAAGATTTCTCAGAAGTCAAGCAAGGTTTCGACTAGATTCCAACAATACATGTATCTTATGCATCTAGTTATCTTGCACTATTGCAATGTAACCTAATTGAGCATCCCATTGTGGATATATGGGAGGACTTGGACACTCTGAGGTTTCTTCAGCATGGGGAATATCCTCCCCAAGTTACATCAAGTCACCAAGATCACATACAACAACGATCCAAACACTATTCATGGAGGGACAATCACCTTGTCCGATGCTTACCACAAGGCGACAAAGTGGTTCTTCCACTAGATGAATGATCTAATCTTATTTAGAAGGTACTCGGAGCTTGGACACTTTGGAGTTAAGCGTACTTATAGCCTTCTCGCTCCTCATTACCATTGGAAAGGTATGTATGCTCAAGTCCGAAACATCATTGCTAGGTGTGAATAATGTGATAGAGTGAGAACTTCCTTTGCCTCTCGACAGCTCACACTTTCTCCATTCCTTATTCAGGGCATGTTCTACCATTAGTCATGTGATTTAGCTAAAGAGTTACCACATACCTCCAGGGGTAATGTCTACATCATGATTATGATTGAACATTTTTCAAAGTGGGTCAAACTTGTTACACTGTTGAACAAGTCATCACATAACACCGACTAAGCTTTCTTATAACAGGTCTTAAGTAAGTTTGGGGCTTATGTTTAATGCCTTATTGATCAAGGATCAAAATTCAAAGGAGAATTCCAAGACTTACTTAATCATGCTCTCATTGACCATCACCAGACTTCAAGGGATCATCCCCAAACTGATGGCCTTGTAGAGAGGATGGTTCAGACATGTAAGAAGGGACTTCGAAAGATTTGCCTCACTGGGAACAAAGAAGATTTGGACTTGGCCCTACCTTACATCGCCATGGGTTACAGGATGTCCAAACATGCCTCTTCGTCTCATTTCTCTCCTTACTTTCTACTTTTTGGGAGACATCCCATTCCACCCTCCTCCATTGTTGCTCAAATGGACAAGTTTGTGGACTTGGACTCCCCATCCACTTGGGCTAAGGTCATCGCAGAGAAGGCTGTTCTATTTAGGAGGGTTATGCCCATGGCCATGGAGAACTTGTCCATTGCACAACATCGAGACACCTTATAGTATGCACACACACAAGGTGGTAGTTACAAACGTAAAGTGAGACAATTTGATGTTGGTGATTTTGTGTATCTCCAGCAGCAACCTAATGATACTCTAGACACTTCTTCTGGTCGCATTATCTTGAAGATTAAGGCGATTAGGCCTTCATGTGTGTTGGAGTTGCAAGGAACTAACAGACGCACAATACGAGATCACTCCAAAAATTATGCGCCCTACCACCTACCGAATTTGGATCCTACCATCATCACGTCGACTTGGATTCCTCCACTTCATTATCCATGTCAGGTATGTTAGAAGATAGACAATGCTAATCAGATGTTGCTTTGCAATAATTATAATGGTGGATACCATGTATTCTACCTCAAGCCAAAGCTCACTCAAGTTCCCGCCAGCCTTCGGTATTGTTCATCATGTTTTCCTGCAGCACTTTCATTTCTACTCAAACCATGCCACGTTTTTCCCAACTCAGGTCTTGGGGGGGGGATACATGAGAATTTCATCTTAGCCTCCTTTTGTGCATTATATATACATGTGCGTGCATCTCTTTTTGGTTGATTAATTTCTACTTTTGACTGGTTTTAGTCGTTTTGTTTAATAAAGTTTACTATGGATTTACACCCTTACAACACTGAATGTCATGACACATCACATGTGGAAGAAATAGGCACTAATTATAAAGTTTTTCAAAAAAATTGTGCTAAACAAAAATAAACATGTTAGGACATCATTGACAAATGTTAGTTTTTTGTGTTTGTTAAACCTTGTGGAAAAAATATATATTATGTATACAATTACAAACCATTTAAGGAAAAAAATTAGAGAGTATTCATTAATGTTATAAATGCAAGTTTCTTAAATGATGTGCAACAAAATTAGAAGCAAATTCAAAACAAATGGAACAAAATGAAAAAAAAAAATTATGAATTAAAAAGAAAAAGACTTTGGTAACTACTGGCGCACCTCCATTAGCTTGGCCATTGACAACATTCTTTTTAGTATTGCCAAAATAAGTGGCATACGTACTACCATTAACTCAAAATGTGAATGTGATGAATTTTAAAACAAAGGTTGTGAATGTTAATGATGAAGAAGATGTTGAAATAGCTCAAATGCCTAATAACCTTTAGAAACAAATTTTGGTGTTTGGAAATGACAACACAAATGTTGGAATTTGAAACTATCATAGTAACTTTTCAGGTTTGGCATATATTAAATTATTTTCTAATTTGCTGAATTTTTTGGATATTAAAGTTAGTTATGACAAAAAAAAATTAAAATTCATGCAGCCAACCAAGTTTGATCCCTGAATCTCTTTGAATAACTTTCAATAGTAACTTAGTAACCACCTAATCACAAAAACACTAATTTTCTCTTCTATAAGCATTTGGTTATAATAAATTTAATACAGAATGCCGAAATTTTCAAAATTCAAAATTAAAAATTAAAATAATTATTCAGCACCTCAATGTCAAACTTGAAAAGGTATAACAGTACCTCATCTACCAATTTTGACAACCTTACATCACAAACTTACCAAGCTTCATAGGTTCGTACAATTTTTGTGCGTAATCTTCTTTTCATAGGTTTATACAAAACTCGTATGAATTTTATGTTATAGTTAATATGAATGATATTTGTACATATTCAATATTTCAAATATTGAAACGAATGAAACATATTTTTTAATGACATATATGAATGTTTATGTTTAATACACCAAAATTGAATAGTTTTATCTAAATTTATATCATGATAATTGCATGGATTTAATTAAAATGTAAATCGTATGTACCTCACATCAAAACATCACAAGTATAAGAGACATATCATTTATATAAAAGTAATACTTATTTTTTTCATGCCAATTTTACACTTTGAACACAACGAATTTTACACAAACGTATTGCTCTATAAGTTTCAAGGGTATTCATCAATTGAAATGTCATGAAGTTGTAAGTTTCTAATATGGAACTAAAGCATGCAAGTTACCTAGTATGAAAGGGAAATCTAATAAAAAATTAGAAAAAAGTAAAGGGAAGTTGTTTACAAGTTCATTTACAATTGCAATTCCCATTACTAATTTCACAAATGTGATAAAGGAAATTGAAATCAAAAAAATGGAAATGAAAAAATTTGTCACATTTCAAATGCTTCAAAACAAAAAAATGAAAAAAAATGATGATACAAAGATAATTAACTATAGTTGGTTGTTTTATTTACAAATGTGTTGAAGCCCAAAACCACGAATGGTAATGGTAGTAGTGACAATTGATTAAAAGGAACTAATAGTGACAATTAGCTTTGATTAATATTTCCAATTCATGAAAAAAGAACTTAGATTTCATTTTGAAATTCATTTTATATTACTTTTTCATGGTACAATTGGATGATTAGTCACCTATTATTCAGAAAAAAAATTTCTTTAATGTTTCACCTTCTTTTTTTTCTTACTTTCTTTCTCTAACAATCGGCAATTTATCAACATTCAAGTTATTAAGTTGTCACCTCTTATTCTTGTATTTGCTAATCCCAACTCAAGTGCACAGCACATTTCACAATAATTATGAAAGATACAACAAACAACTGTAATTAATGATGTTTTATGAAATTTGGATTTGAAATGTTTCAAAATTTATCATCTGTTTTTCAAAGAATCAAATGTATTTTCTGTGAACACTTTCCCTGAATTCATGTTGAAATTATATTTTATCTTGTCCACATCTATAGGATTACTAATCTTTCAATTGTTTTACAAGTAGGTAAGAATTAAATAAGCTACATCACCAATTTAAAATGGAGTGCATCTCATACCATAAATGCTAATAATTAATTCTTAAATAATTTCTCGAAACCTCAATTGTGCATATAAACTACAACTTTTGAACTATCCAGCATCATGAACCCTTCCAAGTTGGCCAACACAAAAGTTTCACAACATTTTGTTTACATCACACATAGCTTGCAACAAAATATTAAAGAATTTTTTTTATTGAAAAACCCACCAACAACAAGTACAACTTTCTTATTTAAAATGTTCGTTAATTGATTATGACCATTTATAAATCCACAAATGTTAAGTATGTTTATAATTTTTTAAAAATAAGTAATGATGTCCTTCATGAAAAATTGTTGACATGAAAAAATATTGATGTATTTATTGAACAATTTATTTTTATTAATTAACATATCATAAAGAATGTCAACATATTTTTTAGTTGTTGATGCACCCACATTGAATTAATTAGTCATATATGTAATATTAAATACATGAACAAATCAATAAATAATAATAACCACAATCTATCTAATTTATAATTGTAGCCTAATAGGGTTTTAACAACATGATTCAAAAAACTTGGTGTCAACTCTAAAACTAAGTTATTGAAAGCTTCAAAATTCATTCTATAATGCAACAAAAATTTCTTATCTTTAATTTTAGGTGTGGTATGCTACACATTGGTTTCCACAAAGTCCTAATGCGTGTATTGTCTAAGTTTTTTCCACCAAAAATGTAGTGGATGTTTCCTCCTATTCACACCACCCAAAAACATTCAAAAGACATTAAATCTTATTATACTTCCATTTAAATTTGAAAACACATTACGTTTTTAAAATTTAAATGGTGCACAATTCATAAAAGTAATAGAAAATAACATTCAAATAAAAGAAACTTACCCAAATGATGCCAAGCCCATTAAGATAAATTTTACAACAACAAAAAACATTAAAATTATGAAATGCACTATGACAATCCCAAAACAATGCATATTTCACCGAAAAAAACCTTTTAAAAATTAATATAAATTGTTTAAAA
>Ga0209611_10012093_pt1 | contig 12222 bp, 8 predicted proteins | sample S1TSphgellanicum_3_FD_187693 | JGI IMG/M metagenome (GOLD analysis project Ga0209611, IMG submission 187693) | Host-associated microbial communities from peat moss isolated from Minnesota, USA - S1T2_Fc - Sphagnum magellanicum MG (SPAdes) (version 2) | ecosystem: Host-associated > Plants > Peat...
CATCCTGATCCGATCCTCCTTTCGCCGACTTGCCATCTCCCTTCATCAATACAAGCCGCCATACCCAATCCAATGCATAGCTCAAAGGAAAAGCCATGCAATTCTATGCAGTCCATTATGGAGCGCCGCCACACTGAGTCGCTTGACGCAAAACCCAGGATTCGATCAGATTTTATACTACCTCTTTTCACACCACAATAATTTGATTTCTTCTTTTGTTTTGTTGTTCTTCTTTTTTTGTTTTTTATCATTATTTTATGTGATTAATAATTCGATGCATGAAAATTTTTAGAAATTTAAAAGATTATTCATCAAAATGAAAGGCTAAAAAAGGTTATATAATACATTTGGAACAAAATTTTGAGGAAAGGATTTATTTTCGAAAATTCATGCAGAAATGTTGTAAATTCAATTTTTATCATAACAATTTTAGTTTTTTAATGTGTATTTATGTTTTTTTTTAAGAAATTACTCCTTTGTAACAACTTCCTTTAGATTTTTTAATTGCTTTACATTTTTTTTAATTAAAAAAGTTGGTTGTTACAATTGTTCAAGAGTTATTCCATCATTTCCTTCACATGATTCAATAATAGGATTATAGGATTGAAAAAAAGTTATATTTAATCCTTGTTCATCACCACAATTTTTCATTTCATCAACCATGAATACTACTTTGAACACTAAGTCCGTGAGTATGTAACTTTGTTTCAAATTTTCAAGGTGATTACTTCTCCTTTCTAATACTTCTAATTAATATGAAAAATTAGTTTTGTAGTAACACAATTACAATAATTAACTTAACAAATGCACACTACAAAAGGAATTGAAATCCTTGAAAATGTGCATTATATACACCACATTATATATATTTTAAATATATTTCCATTTTTTTCAATGTTTATTAGATTTCACAAATCTTTTTCCATGACGTTATTAAAGGTTGACTAGACTCCAAACGTTACATTCTTTCATTCCTTTAAACGCCTTAAAATACATCATTTGTCTACATTCTACAAATTGTTTGGTATTTGTGGAAGATGTTTGCCCAAATTTAGTTTCAAAGAAATACACGTTAAGAATCGCATCTTGAAAGAGTTCATGAACTTCAACATTCAAATTGGAAACTAGTTTGAATGTATTCCATGATGCCAAGTTGCACTTCATTAGAAATAATGCAATACATGACACATATTTGCAACTTTTACAATTATATAGGTTGAGAAAAGCAACTTTAAGGTAACTTTGAAGGCAATTTTAGATATTGAGGTGAATAATGTGAATGATTGCTCTAGAGTAGCACTATTACATTCTATAGTGAACATTGATTGTGATGTTTTTTCATTTTGGCACTTTCACCTTCAACATTCACCATGGGGACAATACATTTTGGAAATTCTACTTGCCTTTTAAGGGTATTGGTGAAATTTTGTTAATGATCACCTTTCTTGAAGTTGAGCAAATTACATTCATGTTGTAGTTTATTGGTTGGACTAAATCTATACAATCAACAATGTATACAAATTATAGGCAAACAACATTACGTAATGGTAATCATAAAATGTTCCACAATATTTGGTGTCCATGATTTTAATAGATCAAATAGTTGCTTCTTGATCTTTAGTTGAAAGAAGTGCAATTTTTTAAGCCAATCATTGGAAAAGAAAGATCATGGAAAGGATTCATTTTCATAGAGAATATTATGATAAATGAATCATAAAAATAGTTGGTTTTCATTAAAAAATGCCATGCCAAAAATGATGACCATGTATCACAAACATTTTCATGGAAAACATTATGATATAAAAATGGCCATGGATTGTGGAATTGATTAATTTTCATGGAAAATGTAATGGTGAAAATGATGACAAAGTATTGTGGACATTTTTGAAACATGTGTTTCTACTCCAATGTAAATGTGACATGCATTTTTCATAACCACCTTGATGAAATTATTTTGAAGCTAAAAAATATGTTCCTTATTAAACACATCATTCTTGGCCTGTTGATGTGTCATCACAACTATTCTTCTACATCAAAGGTTAGCTTGAACTTGTGCCACAATGCAATCGCATGCATTAATTGCAATTGGTTATTATGGCTAACACATTTGATAGTGATCATGACCCACGAAATTTCATCATTACTTTTCTTCTATTTTCATCATTCCCATTGCATCATTTGCATCGTGAAATGAGTCCAATGAGTTGTAATTGCTTTTGTTATGTACTTCTTGCACTCAAACAATAATTTTATTGCCATTGTAATTTACTTTTCATATAACGCATTGTTGTTGTTGTTGTTGTTGTTTTTTTTTGGGACTAGTTTAAAAATGTATATGTGATTTGGAGATCAATTTCCTCCTTTTCCTTATATAAAAAGGGTTGGATGGGTATCCAAAAGTGTTTTTAATCAAAACCAAAACCCCCATAGTAAATAACTTCATGCCAAATAAAATCTATGTTTCTTCTTAACTTGCCACCAAATAGAATGCCAAATAGAATCTTTGTTCTTATTAAGCACATGTTCATAATGCAAACTAAGCTACTATCAAATGTTAAAACTAAGTTACTAGTTAGTGTGAGTACTAGCTTACTAGTTCTAATTAAGTTATTAGTTATTGGACTAGGTTATTAGTTCATTTGAGGCAAGTGAAGTGAGGAAGAGGAGGCAAGAGGCCCGCCAAAGAATGACGAACAAACATGAAAAAACATAGAAAATGCATCACATGGAAGCCAAATTGTGGAAGCTTGATTTAAGTTTTGTTTATTCTTTTCATCTCTAGAGTATTTGTCATGTTTTTTTGTTTTCCTTTGATGCATTTTTTGCACAAGGTTTGGTTGGTTTGGTGGCTATTATTAACTTATAATGGTATTTTTGTTTCAGGCAAAATATGTGGCGGAATGGTTTTCCATGTCAAGTGAGTGAATGATATATGTTTTTATCTCACCATTAAGGAGAATTTTAGGTATGTGTTTTATTGGTTACGAGTTACAATCCATCCTCAAACATTTTACATTTGTGTTTAATTGATTATAGGATGGTAAAGCAATTGTTTGCCTAGAATGCCACATTGTTATTTGCATGATTCCTTCATTATTATTTTTTTCAAATGATAAATTCTATTTATTAATTATCAACCTCCCTTAAAATATATTGCATGTTTACTTTGTGTAAATTGTTTAATGATTTGTGGAAGATGGTAGCTCAAATTCAATTTCAAGGAAATATACACCAAGAAGTCACATCATGAAAAAGCTCACGAGTTTCATTATTCAAATTGGATACCAATTTAACTCTATTTCATGATGCTAGACTACATTTCATTAAGAACAATATAGTACAAGACACATACTTGGATATTCTATAATTGTTAGGGGTTGAGAGAAAGAGTTCGGATGTGATTTTTAAGGCAATTCCAAATATTGAAATCAATATTGCGAATGATTGTTTTAGAGTAACATTATTACATTCTATAGTTGTCATTGATTGTAATGTTTTCACATTTTGGCATTTTCACCTTGAACATCTTGTCATTCACCACGGGGATATTACATTTTGGAAAATTATCTTGCCTTCTAAAGGTATTAATGGAATTTGCTAGTGATTTCCTTTCTTAAGGATGAACAAATTAACCTCGTATGGGAACTTGTTGGCTAGATTAAATCCATGTCATCAACAACATCTATGAATTTTAGACAAAAAACACTACGTAATGGCAATTGTAGTATGTTCCACAATATTCAAGGTGATTTGGCATCTAGAATTTTAGTTGACCAAATAGTCCATTTTCGATCTCTAATTCGCAAAAGTACACATTACATTGATTCTACAATTATGAAAGAGGCATCCCTAGGTAGATGGCCAATTGTAGTTGAGGAATCACCAAATTCTCTCAAATCATTGGTTCTCCCACTTTTCCTACTATATGTTTCACTAATTTGTGTGAACAAGGTTGTGAAGAAAAAATTGTAATGTCAAGCATGTGAGCATGGTGCAAGAAAAGATGCGAGGCTAAATGTTTTTTTGAAAGGATTCAAATTTGATGAGGCTATTGATATGGAGGAGGATCTAATGGTTGTTGAATCCTAGACACTAAGCAATGCCAATCCTATATTGTTTGGTTTTATGTGTATGGTCAATGAGATTTGGATTCAATATTTTTCAAGTGTGTTCATTATTTGTGTTTATTCATAACCTTGTAAGCTAATTAGGGTTTCAATAAGTATTTTTGAAATAAAATTAATAAAATTTGCAAATCTAAACTTCTAAGAAAAGTTCATCATTGTGATTACTTAGTTGCCATTTAGGGTGGACATTAGTTTCAAGTTTTGCCCTTCCCAATATCCTACACTATAGGGCAAACTTTCATCCTTGCTATTGCTCAATGTAAAGGAGGAGATAGAGAGGGATATCATGTGGAGTTTGAATACCTTAAATGGTCATTGAATTAGGTTTTTTACTTTGTATGTGGTAACTTCTAGAATCTAAAACAAATAGCCTTGTCAAAAGGTGGAAGAGGGGCATAATTAAATCTACTAGGTCAAATAAACTTGAAACAATACACCAAGCACATCCTATATTCGTAACACATGTTCAAGTAACCATTGATCAGTTGGAGTTGATCTCTAATGAGTAGTTGATTAGTGGAAAGTTGTGTGTGTTAATGGAGGTGTTACTATTGGTAGTTATTGCATCATTTTTGAATGGAGCAGGCAAGAAAGTGGCACATGTACAACATTTATGTTCAAGAATAGTGAAATATACATCCTGAACATCAAATTTGATTGATATTGTGCATTTCAACATAAACAAGAATGAAAAGACAATTAAAATGTCCATAATTATAAACAATCCACAAGTTGTGCTTCTTTTGCTTTATTATGAATATATTTTAGGGAGATTCATGCACTAGAGCTGACAAATGTTTTGGGAGGTTGCACTGTAAAAATATTGACTACTTTTAATCGGCCCATTTTTGTTGGCCTAAAAGAAGAAAACCTTCCCATAGAAAACCTATTAATAAAAAAAAACTTGTAATCTATATACAAATTCTATTGAAAGTTGTTGGATGGACATCGTGTCACAATTCATGGCATGCAACATGCCATTGTGTTTAAAGACATAACACAATTATGTGTTCACATATAGGTGACCTCCTACAATAAACTTTTCATGGCATGTTTGTAGATCCATTTTTCACACAAGTATGTAGGGTTTGAACAATAGTTTTATAGTTTGGAAATCATGTTTGTGTTCAATTCTTCCTAAGAATTGAGTAACCTAATTGCAAATGATCACAAAATTTATCAAAACATGATGTTTATATTATTGGCAGGTATTTGTTCAAACATATTCCCATGAGAAATTATGCACTGAAAGTGCTTGACATCAAGGAGGATGGGCACCACATTCATTAACTATCATCCAAACATATGGTCTAAAAGAAACCATGGAGCTATTGAAAATTTCCAAGATGCCATAGTTCAAAGGTATCACACCAACAACACAACCTCTAGGCCTTCCAAACTTTTTAAAGCATCAATTCCTGGATGGACACGCCCTTTATAGTCAAAAGGCCTCAAGTGTAGAGCTTGTGAGATCTTTCATGGAAGAGGCTTACCTAATTGAATCAAGATTTGTACCTCTCCATACATGTATGGTGGGATTTATTCATCACAAGTCTTTTCAACTTTTGAAAGTTTAGAGAAATTTTGCAGTTTCAAAGATCTATATCATCTTGATTTTAACTAATTTTGAAATTATTTAATTGTATAGGTATTCTAATAGTATGCAATGTAATTGATAAATTATGCATTAAAAGGTTAACAACACCTTTAAAGAAAATATTATTTTCAATCCAAATTGTACCCACAATATTGATTTCATGTATTCAAATTGATGAATTGATGTAAACCCAAGCTAAATTTAGTTTTTTGGATCATGGAGTCATGGGTCATATTTTTTTCACAGCATGTTGTGACAAAATTACATGCCTTGAAAAAAAATTATTTTAATTTTTTTTCCAATTTTGTCAAAAAAGAGTTTTGACATCATTAATGCTCATGATTTACATATTTTTATATTACATTTATACAAGATACATTAATGCATTCATCAAGGTTTGATCCCAAGACCTCATGGAGGCACACCATGATCTTAACCACCAAACCACTTCAAGACCTCATTAATAAAATAAAATAAAATAAACTATATTTTGTTTAGCATGCAATTGTTTAGGAAATTCAAACTTTAACACACATTATTATATATATTCAAATGCTACAAATCAAAACATGATTTTGAAGCTTATTCAATAATATGTTCAAAAAATATATTATATATTAAAATATAAAATGTTAAAAAAACACTCAAAATATCATTTCATAAATAATTTTTAAAATTTTTTTCTGTTGAAATTGACCTACAATCTTTGTGAATTCAATGTGAATTCAAGAATGTTATCATCAAATATTTGACAATGTTATTTTCATTATGTAAAATAGGTCTTTTTTTGAAAAATGGTAAGTTTTTTATTTTCCCCAATATGAATAGGTACAAAAATTTTAATTTATTTTTGCAATCGCTAAAATGGCAATTATCCATAAGAAGATTTAACCACATTTGGTTATAGACAAGTTATGGGGTTAGAAACTTGTTTAAATCCTTCAATATTATGGCTACTGACTATAATTTATTATAAAACATTAATGATATATATTTTAAATTTGACCAAAAAAAAAATTCTTTCAAAAAAGTCTTTTGTTGACGTCGTTGCCTTTTTAAATTGGCAAACATGGCAAAAAAAAGAAATTAAATAATTAAATAATCAACATAGCCATTTAATTCTTAATACCATATTTGTTTAAAACATGAATCATACACTAATATAAATTATTAATTATAAAATTTGAAAAAAAATCAGAAAAAAAATTATATATATTTTTATGATGTAAGAATATATGTTACTTTTGTTTTCTTTGGAGAATAAAAGTAACATAATTTGGTGAAGGCATTAAATAGTTGGATTACACCCCACCCCCCCCTGCCGCCCCCACCCCCCAACCAACATGTTTTTTTTGGTTTTAAATTTTCATAGCTTGGTAATTCTTATTGGGAAAAAAATGGAAAAGTTGTGCAAATTCAAGGAAACATGGAAACAACAAACAAAATGCCAAAAATTTGAAAAAAAAATTTGAAAAACAAAAAGATTACTCCTAATGAATAAATTTAAAATTAATTTTAATAATTCCAACCTTAAACACAATCCCAACATCAAATTTATTTGAAAATTTTAAAACTCAATCTTTGAAATCATTATAAAGCTTATCCAATTTTTTGAAAACCTTAAAATAAATATTAATGATCTAACTTTTTTTCCTTTTTTTGTGGTGAATTTCCACAATTTTTCAAACATAAAAAAGGCCATCAACAACAACAAATGAATTTTAATTATTAAAAAACCCAAAAAAAAACCATAATTTTTTTTAATCATATAATCCTACAAATAGGTTCTAGGACTTGTAGCCAAAATATAAAATATTTTAACAAATTTATACCTCTTTATACATGGTCTATAACCAAAACATGGTTAAATATTCTTGTGGATGATCTTGATAAACACCACAAATTCGAAATTAAAAAAATCATTCATTTATTTAATTTTTAAAATACAAATTTAAACATAAAATTATAACAAAATGAGCCATAAAATTTGATAAATCATGTTCAAAATACAAATATTAAATATTAAATTAGTTAATAATATATTTAAATGAATAAAAAATTAATCAATTTTTAAAACATGTTTCTTTTTCATACACCAAAAGAAAAAAATGGGGAAATTTTTAGGGATTATTTTTTGGGGATTTTGGTGTGACATCATGAACATTCATAATAATAAACTTGTCCATGATGCCTAGAAAACTAGGGAAAAACATACATTTTATTTTACATGTGTCAAAATTTAATATATGAAAATATTATAATTAAAAGGTTTACATGCATCCTAAACTTGACATGCATGAACATTTGACCTAATCATTAACCCATTCAAATATAAATATGAGACTTGCCTAACTTTTATACATCTATTTCAAAAAATTGTGATGAATGTAAAATGTAATTTGTGAGTAATGGATGTAACATTTGAATAATGATTTTAATAAGTTGAAAATGGATTATTCAATTCATGTAAAGATGTTGATAATTCAAAAAAATGTGAAAATTTTATTTAAACCATTCAAATATAATTGCAAAATGCTAAGTTGCATGTGTTTTAATATATTTTAATAAATGCAAGCAACTTGTGAATAATGGTTTTAACATATTAAATGTGAATGATTTAACTCATGTACACATGTTGATAATTGAAAAGATGTGAAAAAAATCATTAATTCATTTTAATATAAATGTGAGGTTTAAAATTGTTACGTGTGTTTTAATAAATTATGGTAAGTAAAAAATGCAACTCATGAATAATGGTTTGAATATGTTAAAACTTGATGGAACAACTCATGTATCATGTTGATAATTGGAGAGATGTCAAAAAAATCACTAACATATTAAATGCATTGTGGAAATAAAATTAAAGGCTACTTCAATTTTCACGTCAATAATTTGAAATTATTAAAAAGTAAAAATAAAGGTCCAAATTATACTCATAAGTGAATAACATAGTGAACATAACAACTATGAATGATATTAACCATTAATTAGTGCAACAAACCACTTACAACATTAAGATGGCCAAATGTGATTGAAATGTAATAAAATCAAATAGTAGTCATAATGTGTTAGGGTGGAAAAGGATAATTTTTTTTTTCATTTAAGAAAATTGAAGGAGAAGTTTCTTTTATATTAATAAACAACAAGATTCCAATGGCATGTGAGGTTACCAAGAGGCAACATATTTGTTTACATTTGTTAAAAGCAATAGTGACTTTGCACACCTAATACAACATGTTTGTAGTTTTGTAAAATGATGAACAATTTGAAATTGCCCATGGTGCAATATGGAATTGTTTATTACTTAAAAAGGTGGATGTTCCTTGTCCTTTAGAGCCCAATGTGGAAACATATCAAGTGTGTTTGATGTGCTTAATTCTATTGATTGTTTTGTTAAGAATGTGATTTTTTACATAATCATTTACAATAGTGAAATTTTTTTATGAATAACTATGTATAGCATGTGGGATTTTTACTTCTATCCAAGATGGAATGCCAAAATATTCATAAAGTTTTGTGTATTTGTTTAACAAGTTTAGAGTTAGATAACTATCAATCAAAAAAACATTCCAATTGTCTTTGTCACAACTTTCAAAGTTGTTGTAAGGTTCATTGATGGATGCATGTTAATGGACAAAACTTCATAATTGTATCTAGAAATCTTAAAGATTAAAGGCCTTCACAAGTGGATCAATTATTTCTCACATCTTTCATGGTTAACATCCTCAAGGACGAAATCCTTTCAAGGTATTGGCAACCACCAAAACATTTGTAACAAGTGTGAAAACGTGGAATCTATGTGTTAGTAAGTGTGTAGTCTATTGTTATGTAACCCATTCCTATTGGAGCATGGGCCTTTTCAATAGCCCTATAACTACCTACATTTCTTGGTTGGTTTTGAAATTAAAGAGGTGTATTTTCATTGAAGAAGAACTTTTGTTGTTATCCATCCCAATTAAATTTTTTGTTAAGGACAATGAAAATCAATACTTGCTCATTTGCAAGTAGGTCTAAACTGTACATACAATCATATCATCTTCTCTAGGCAAGATATGATCAGAAAAGGTTGATAAAGTGGTGTTTGGTCAAATGTTCATCAACTATATATGTAGGCATGAACCCAAAGCAAATTTTAAAGTAAAGGAGGCATAGAAGTTAAAATTGGGATTGAAAAAGAATCTTAGTTTTATCAAAAAAAGAAAAAGGAGATAGTAAAAAAATCATGCAAAATTATGACTTAGGTGTTGGGGATTTTTGGAATTAAACCCACATTTCTACAGAAATGATTGAAGCTAAATCAAACAACTAGACCCTCCATGATGACTTAACTACTTTGATGTGGAAAACCACATGTAAATAAAGTCTTAATGCCATTTTCAAAAGATTCAACAAACATAATGGCATCACTTGATCTACCCTAACATTCTATGTTGTTGAGGAGATGTGTTAAAGTGTTGCCATGGAATTAGTGGAGGAGGGCATGTTGGAGATAGTTTTTTAAGGACATGATTGGTTTCATCCTAGAACAAGAAGAAATCTTGTCTTTTTTCACCCCCACACATTTGACTATTATTTGATTTGACCACATTTTAATTACATTTAACCATATTAAGCTTGCAAATGCCTTGTTGCATTAACTAATGGTCAATATTGTTCATAATTGTTATATTCATTATGTTGTTCACTTATGAGTTAATTTGAACCCTATTTTATGTTTTAATAATTTCAAATTGTTGATGTGGAAATTGAAGTAGCCTTTAACTTTATTTACATAATGCATTTAATTGATTAATGATTTTCAATTATCAACATGGTACATGAGTTGATCCATTAACTTTTAACATACTAAAACCATTATTCATGTGTTGCATTTTACACTTACTATAATTTATTAAAACACATGTAACAATTTAGGACCCCACATTTATATTTGGAATGAATTAGTGATTTTTTTCACATCTCTTCAATTATCAACATGTGTACATGAGTTAAACCATTCACATTTAATATGTTAAAACCATTACTCACAAGTTGCATTTTACACTTATTAAAATATATTTTATTAAAATATATTGAAACACATGCAATTCAATGTTTTGCAATTATACTTGAGTGATTTATTAAGTTTTTTCACATTTTTTGAATTATCAACATCTTTACATGATTTTAATCATTCATTTTGAACTTATTGAAATCATTATTCAAATGTTGCATATTGCATTTATTAGTATATATTGAAACATGCATAACAACTTAATCCTTCGCATTCATACTTGAACAAATTAGTGAATTTTTCACATCTCTTGAATTATCAACATTTGCACATGAGTTGAATAATTCAATTTGAATGTGTTAAATCCATTACTCACAAAAATTACATTTTGCATTCACCATATTTTTTTGAAATTGATGTATAAAAACTAAACCGGTTTCATATTTATATTTGAATGGGTTAATGATTAGGTCAAATGTTTATGCATGCAAAGTCTATGATGCATGTAGACCTTTAAATTATATATTTTTCATGTATTAAATTTTTATACATTTATGTAAATTAGAGTGTATGTTTTTCCCTAATTTTTTTAAACTATCATATGGACAAATGTTTGTTCACAATGCCACACCAAAAACCCCCATAAATAATCTTTAAGTTTTTTCCCATTTTTTCTTTCTTGGTGTATGAAAAATAATATGCTAAAAAAATAGTGATTTTTAATTTAAAATATTAAAAATAATTATGATATTATTATTATTATTATCATAATAAATTATCAATATTTTTGACTTATTATTTATATTTTAAACATGATTTATCAATTTTTGGGGCTTGTTTTGATATAGTTTGTGTTTAAATATTTAAAGGAAAATTTCAAATTTTTATTTAAAAAATAAATAAATGAATGAATTATAAATTGTGATAATAATAATTAGATCAATGATTCTTTAATCTTTTCATTTTTTCAAATTTGTTGTGTTTTTCAAGATCATCCACAAGAAGATCTAACAATGTTTTGGTTGTACACCATGTATATGAAGGTATAAATTTGTTGGAATATTCATGACATTCGGTAATTTTTTTTATGACATGTTATATATATATCTTATAATTTAAAAAAACATTATAAAATAAGTTCAAGATCATGTTTTCATTTGTAGCATCTGAATAAATTTTGAAAAAAAAATGGTTAAAATTTGAAGTTCTTAAAACATTTCATGCCAAACATAATGATTTAAAACAATAATAATAATAAAGTTTTGAAGTGCTTTGGTGGTTAAATCCTTGGTGTGTTTCCATGAGGTCTTACGTTCCAACTTGATGAATGCATGTATCAATGTATTTCATATAAATATAATGTACAAACATGTACATAATGGTAAATGACATCGAAATTTATTTTTGACAAAGTAAAAAAAAAAGTTTCACAACATGTAATTTTGTCACAACGTGTCGTGAAAAAAAAAGATCTATGATTCCATGATCTAAAAAAAACAAAAAAA
>Ga0209611_10012098_pt1 | contig 12218 bp, 9 predicted proteins | sample S1TSphgellanicum_3_FD_187693 | JGI IMG/M metagenome (GOLD analysis project Ga0209611, IMG submission 187693) | Host-associated microbial communities from peat moss isolated from Minnesota, USA - S1T2_Fc - Sphagnum magellanicum MG (SPAdes) (version 2) | ecosystem: Host-associated > Plants > Peat...
AATGCATACAACCTTCAACCATTCTCCATTACATAAGGATAAATACAACTTTTTCCCATGTTTGGCAAACTTTTCCTTGGGTGGTACCACTAGGAACCACCTTACTAAAATCACATAAAAGTTGAACCCAATTTTAAAAATAAAATATAATCTATTTATACATTAGTTTATTTGATTGGACTAGGTGGGCTATGTGTTCCCCACCTATGCACACACTCATGAAAAGAATGAACACCCAAAAATGTATAATATGCATTAACATTTTGATTCCTTAACAATTCTTGACACATTCCTGACTGAATTCTTGACTTTTTTTTCTTTTAAGTGTTTTTACACTTACACATTAGATATATATATTTGTTTGTTTAATACATGCACAAGGAAATTATCCAAACTAGTCATTAAAACAACAAAAGGTGAAAATAATTATCATTTGTGTTCTTGACATCAATGGCCCTTTGGGGCTTCACGACCTTGATTTTAAAAATTCATAACTAAATCAAAATTGATTTAATCAATTATCTATTACAAACATCAAATATGTTGGCATTTGAAATATTTTCAAAACTTAACATCCAAGAAAAATTCCAAAACATAGATTCCTTTTGTGTTCTTGATAAATTTGTGTGACATTCCTAAAACTTTTTCCTTATGCATTCATTTTCCACATCAAAACATATTTTTTTGTAAATTTAATTAGAATTTTGAGTTATACATGACTTGGGTAACCTTTTGATAAATAATTTGGAATGAAAAGCTTTCTTTATGTGAATCCTATGTTGTCCTAAAGTTGGATGGGTTAGAGAAAATTTGGGGTGTGATGTTTCTAGTGGTACCACCCAAGGATAAGTTTGCATTGTTTTTCTCCCTTTTCACACAAGAATGTGACACACAAGCATTTTCCTAAAGCTAATGGTCTAATGATCTAATCTTCTAATTCTTTTTAATGAAATCATTAATTCTTCCCAAAAATTAAATAAGGAATTTAAAAAGGATGTTCAGCACACAAAGGTTGAGTCCTTATCCTTCAATTTCCTTATCCTCATAAATTTCCTTATCCTAATCCCTTCCACACATCCTAATTAAAAGAAATCCATCCATCCTTTATCCATTTGGATTAATTAACTTAGATGGTTTCATCCCTTAGTAAATAGAAGATGGTAAGTAAGATATTTATGATTAATAATTAAATAGTTATTAGGATGCCCTTCTAAATGAACTAGACTAAGATATTATTTTAAATAATTAATATTATTTTTATTTTAATTCCTTCTAAAATTAATTTTTCATTATTGTGTCCCATGAAAATAATTCATTATATTAACGGTACTACTATCAGAAAACATTTTCATTTTAAATTTTCCCTAAAATTTTTTTGCCATCTAATGATAACTACCTATCATAGACACCACCATCACTCGTTGCTTGCATCATCACTTGCACCAACATAGTCACCTGCATCATCATTTACATTAACATAGTCGCCTACATCATCGTTTGCATCATTATTAACTCTTAGGTAACTCTTAATTCACTATTGGTAGGGAAGTTTCTTAAAAAGCTTCCTTGGTTTATGCACACAAGAAAGTCTCTATGGAAGCTTCCTTAAGCTAGGTCCCCAATTGGGTCTAAATAAAGGTAGGACATCCCATTACCTTCAATCTGTTCAACATTAGTTTTGAGTACATTTTCTTGTCATAACCTTTGTTTTCTTACATTATCAAAATAAAGTTTTGTTTGAATCATCTTCTAACATATATCATGTTATTGTTTTGTGTCTTTATGTTTCCAATTTTAGATTAAACTTAAACTTGCGTTTCTTGTGATTTATTTTCCTTGTTATGTCCTTGGTTTAGTTCTTGTTCTTGTAGTTTTTCGTGCCCACGACAGTTTAAAGAGACTCCCATCAAATCTACATTTATTCTTGTCGTCATTATATTTGTTTTTTTGGTTTTTTTTGTGGAAGTTGAGTGTGGACTATTGCTCTATTTCAAACGTAATTTTTTTAAAAAGGTTGTGGATTACCCACTTTTTGAACATGTTGTTGAGATTGTGAACCACCCACCTCTTGTTGAAGTTTTTGATTTACATATTTCTTTGGCCATGTCCATTTCAAGAGAAGAAATAATTTCGTCCATGGAAGAGGTTCTTGTTGTCCTTAGGCATATGTAATAGGAAAATCAGTCTCCTTGTGAATCCATTGCACATTAACAAGGAAACCAAACATCGGTAATGCTTGGAAACATATCGAAAGAACCACAAATCAGCTTACTAGAGAAGTTTGATAACACACATTCAAAATTTCAAGGTTTCGTCAACCAAATACATCTCATCATCCAACTTCATCAACACCGTTATTTAAATGATTGGACCTAAGTTGGACTCATTGGCACCTTATTATTAGGCACAACTTTAGCATGGTTTGCACCTCTTTTGGAACATCAATCTTCTTTTCTAAACAACTTTGAAGCATTTCTTGAAAAAATTGGTGTTTCTTTTGGTGATTTAGACAAAAAATGTACATCAACAAGCAAGTTGCGAGCTCTTTGCCAAGGATCATGCCCAACTTTTGAGTATGTTTCCGAATTTAAGCAATTAGCATGTGACATTTCATGGGATGAAGTTGTGTTCATGAACCAATTTTAGTTTGGACTCTATGGAGATGTGAAGGACCTTTTGTTGACCATGCCTAATCCCACAACCTTGAGTCAAGCAATCGTGCAAGCTGTGCGTTACAATAATCAACTTTTTGAATGTCGACAAAAAAAACGTTGGGAATTATCACAAACATTGAAGCCATTCATGCCACCTATGTTGTAACCCAAACATATGGTGTTTGCACCCAATGACAACCCTATGCAAATCAACAAGACACGATTCAAACCATTCATAGACTAGGAGAAACAATGTCAACATGTAAATAATCTCTGTTTGTATTGTGGAAAACTAAACCACATAGCTGGTGTTTGTCTAAAATAATGTGTTCAACATGCAGCACGTGCCATAACTTCTACCAATACCCAAGGACTTAAAGAGAAGGGAAATAAGGACATTTAGTTTCAATAAGGACCGTGAAACTAAACCTTGATGCATCATGCGTTCAAAACGATCCTACCTTGTCTTCAAAACTAACACTTTCATTTTTGTTGCCCATCACAATCAAAGGTGGTAAATCCATGACTATGCAAACCCAAACACTTCTTGACTCAAGGGCATATGCATGTTTCATTGGCAAGGAATTGATACAACATAACTTGGCATTACTGGAAAATGCAACACCAATGGCGGTCGAAGCGATCGATGGTCAAAACTTTTTTTTAGGACCTGTAATGCATGAGACCAAGGCGTTGATGGTAACAAATGGGTCACATAGTAACAATGTCATCTTATCTTTGACAAACCCTATCATCATTGGGTTATCATGGCTCATTTTGCATAATCTTTAATGGATTGGAAGATGAAGAGTCTTCATTTTGAATTAGTAAATGAAACTACACCAAAATATGAAGCTTTTCCAATAAGCATGTTGGACTCTGAACATGATTTTGCATGTGAAAACATAACAAGAACTAATCAATGCATGCAAAAACTCAAGCGTGAAAGAGATATTGGGGGTTACTAAGGATCCAAACATTTCAAGCCTTTATTCATGGGAGTAAAAACATTCATATAAGTAGTAAAGAAGGGATATGCATTTTTTGTGTATGGCATTCTAGCCCCTAATCCTAGGATGCAACAATATGAAATCCCTTCCAAACCCTATGTCTTGGAAACAGACACTTCTCACTTTGCATTAGGTTTCGTATTCTCACAATTCGAAGAAGATAATCTTCTTCATCCAGTTGGTTTCTATTTTTGTAAGTTTTCTCCTATCAATATTAACTATGAGATTCATGACAAAGAACTTTTGGCCATCATGGATGCCTTTGAGGAGTGGTGTCATATACTTGAGGAAGTTCAACATGAAATCACTATGTATTTTGATTATACAAAATTTCAATATTTCATGACAGCTCATGTGTTGAATCAATGTCAAGTTTGACAAGCATTATTCATGATTACCTACCATCTAGGGCAACAACAAGGGAAACCAGATGCATTATCCCATCGTTTATACCTCACACATAAGGAAAGGGATGTCGTTTACGATTAACAATGTGACACCGTTCTCAAACCCGAAAACCTTCAACTTCAAATATTGTTGGTAATTCCTGAAGATAAGACCTTCCTTCAGCACATTCATGAAAATCTATTCAATGATTCTTTTACCGTTGCTGTCAGAAGTCATTGGAAGAACCTTCATAGTGGTTTTGACAAATTTGAGTTTCATGATGGTTTGTTGTACCATGACGAATTGTTATACATACTGAAAGGCCTTTCGCTATTTCAAGTTCTCCAAGCTAGACACAACACATTGGTTGTTGGCCATTTTGGATGTAACAAAACCATGGAATTAATGTTTCGTGACTATTGGTGGCCACAACTTTGGAAGTTTGTGAACGAATTTGTGGACTCATGTGATGTTTGTGCTCATGCAAAAAACCCTTGTCATTGCCTTCATGGACTTTTTCAGCCATTACCAGTCCATACTTCACCATGGTCTTCGATCTCCATGGATTTTACCATGGATTTTTCACAATCTAATTCATTTGATTCCATTATGGTGGTGGTGGATCATTTCATGAAAACTACTCATTTTATTCCTTACAACAAATCAATAACTAACAGAAAAACAACTAAGTTATTCCTTGATCATGTTTATCATGGATTTTTTGAAGACATCATTTTTTATCATGGACCTTAGTTTACATTTAAGTTTTGGAAACGACTTTTCAAACTATTGCCACTCTTCACCTCGTGTTTCATGTTGTATTGTTAGAGCCCTACCATGCTTTTACCATTCTAGGGAAAACACATGAGCCACCTCCACCAATTGCAGTTGATGGTGTGTAAGATTACGAAGTTAAGGAATTCTTAGATTGGGGATATCACATTGTTAATTACAATACTTAGTTCATTGGCAAGGTTATGACATTAGTGAACGTACATGGGAACTAGTCAATAAATTATCAAATGTCATGGAAAAAGTGAAGGACTTTCACATGCAGTATCCGACCAAGCCCAAGGTCACTCCTTATGAGATTTGTTGCTATAAGGGGAAGTGATGTCACGGACACCACCATCACATGTCACTTGCATCATCACTTGCATCAACATAATCGCCTACATCATTGTTTATATCAATGTTGACTCTCAATTAACTCCTAGTTCACTGTTAGTAGGGACTATGCATGCATGGAAGTCTTTATGGAAGCTTCTTTAAGTTAGGTCCCCAATGGGGTATAAATAGGGGTAGGACTTCCCATTACCTTCAGTTTGTTCAACACAAGTTTTGGGTACACTTTCTTGTCATAACTTTTGTTTTCTTACATAATCAAAATAAAGTTTTGATTGAATCATCTTCTAAGATATATCATGTTCTTTCCTTTTGTTTTTATGTTTCTAATCTTGGATTAGACTTAGGCTTGCATTTCTTATGATCTGTTTTCCTTGTTGTGTCCTTGGTTTAATTCCTATTCTTGTAGTTTTTTGTGCCTATGACATTACCATCCAGTGGCGTTATTACCATCTCCTAACATCCATGGTGTTTAACCAACATAAATTTATTGTTTATCATTAACAAGCACATTTTCCACCTTTAGTTGTATCATAAATTCATCAATGTTAGAATCTTTCCCATTCCAAATCATATTATGTAGCATATAGTAGCAAATTGCATCAAGAAGGGAATGCATCTCCAAGATTGACTTAATGAACAATTCTTGGAAGGTCCACTTCAAAATTCCAAAACTTTTACACAATCGAGTTACTTGTTAAACAATGTTTCAAAAATAGAATGTGGAATTCCGATTTATTTGTGAGGCACCATCAACCATGGATATAAGGGATAACCTTTACCCCTAATTGCAACACCTTTGCATCATTCATAGACCTTGGCATCCCACAAAGATGTCAAAGAATTGTTTCATATGATCAATGTTTGTAATTGTATATTTGTGATTTGGAATAGTAGTCTCTTGCAAAAGGATGGAATTTTTGGTTTTTGTATATGAATTTGAAAAAAATTCGATGGTTCCTTGGATACATGGCATCCTTGACAATTCCTTGAAGGCTTCCATCACATGAGACAAATTGTTTCCTTCAACCCATTAGATTTGGTTCCTAAATATTTCGTTCACCACATGTACAAATATGCACAAGACCAAGTAAATTGTGAACTTTCCAATAGCAAATACTTGTTGCATTACAAATAATTAAATGCACATGTGCCAACTTGTACAATGAACAAACTACCTTGATATATGTTAGAATAATGCATGTATACATTGTATCCTTCTTTTCCATTATGTGTTTCAATATTACTAGCTCATGAAAGACAAACTAACCTAAAAATGTTCAATCCACCCTTTATTGTTATACTGCATCATGAAAGATGTTGAAAAAACCAAGTTGTCAACCTTGTTTTATCCCAATCACCTAAATATTTATTCAAAAGCAAATCAACAATACAAGATATCTTATAACTATGTAAAATCAATGCATTGGCCATCCTCTCAAACATAAGTCAATCAATGTTTGTGTCATCATTCAAAGAAAAAAATTGCAATTCACTTACAAAATTAAGTGGCTCGAATGCAAACTTCGTATGCACATGACCAAGGATCAACAACCATTGTATTCAGATTACAAATTGAAATAATTGCATAAAAAAAATAATTTTCAAAGGTGTCATGATGAAAATTGCTACAAAGGATAAAGATGTATGAACATAATGCATTCCATGAAAACGAAACTTGCAAGCAAAAACACAATGGTATAGAAAACTATAGACAAAACATAAGGAAAAATAGAAACAAAACAAAATTCAAAGTCAAAAGCATTACACAATGAAGATGCTACACATTAATGAAGGTGTTGCTAATCACAAAAAGTATAAAGTTAATCATGACACTACAACTAAAGGTAGAAGCTAATGAAAGTGCTACAAGTTAATGAATGCACTATAATGAACAAGAACTACAAAGCAAATCACAACACTATAACTAAAGGCATTACATATGAAGGTGCAAGCAAATGAAATGAGCAACAATATGACCTTGTTTATGATAAAGGAGTTGAAGAGGGAGTTGTATAAAGGAAGCTAAAAAGGAATCAAAGTCATGTATAAAAATTACATGTGATGATGAAAACTAGAAAAGAAAGCTTAAAAGGCAATATAACAATAGCTATGTTTTACAATTGATGTTAAAACTTGACATCATTACTTTATCACGTAGTTCATTATCAATGGTGTTGTTTTTTCATGAATAGTGATAGGTAGCATTTGATCATTTCTCTACTTTATCACAATGTGTGATTAGAGAGAAACAAAACTTAATGATCATTATTTAGTTAAAAAGTTGATAATGTAAGTGTGGGTATAATGGCCGTCTATTAATGTTCATTCAATAATAATTGGGATAACATCTCCTTAGGTGTGAAGCAACAATTAGTGTTGAATGAAAAGGGTCTAGGATATGGGGTTGATGATAAGTTGAAATAATTTAAAATTTATGATACTCTAGGGTAAGGTTGGTGAAAAGGGTAAGGTTTACATTGTGGATTGGTGGCCAAGGTTTTAATGATTGGTGTTTATGATAAGTATGACTATGTAGATTTAGAATCTAAAACATGGAATTTTAAAGGATAAAGGATAAAACTTTTAATGATAGGGGTATGGTCACAAAAGTTTAAGGTTTAAACGGTGATTAAAGTGACTGTATCCTTGGTGGACATGCAAAGGTTAACATACCATATTGGATGTTCCTAGTAAATGCTAATTTTTTATGATGAAGTAAATTTGGGCTTTCAAATTTGTCATATGCATAAATTGACATTAGATTTAAATATGAATTTTTTAAAATTATGATTATATGCAATTGGAATATCTCTAAAAATTAAAATTAAAATTCATTGATAATCAATCAATTTACCATTTCCAAAACAATGAACAATTGTTGAGAACACAATTAAGTTCTCAACAACTAAATTGTGAATAATTAATGTCAAAATTTTGACAAAATTTAAACAACATCCATCATACCCAAAATGTGTGAGCAAATAAAGATTGACATGCTATTATTTTATTTGATGTGAATGCAATCAAATTTATTTATTAGTCAACTTTTTCTAAAATAATAAAAACAACAAAACGACATGTAATGTGAATGAATGTTACCTCTAATGACAACATTCTCAATAATAGTGCCTAACGTAACAAAACCATAATTCTTTATTTTTGATAAGCATGGAAGGACCTTTTTTATGCCAATCACAAATATGTCTGTGACATTATGGTAGGCTAAGGTGGCCCTTGACTTTGTGTGTAGAATTTTAAGATGAATATGTCTTACAGGAGTTTGGATTCCCATTATTTTGATAAACTCAAATTCTTGCAAACATGATTCATGAACAAAAATCAAATGGCCATTGGACCATTTTCATTGCACAACAATAAAATGGCTTTTGTATTAATTTTTGGATATTCAATCATCTATCAAATAGTGTAAAACCCTTTTCGGATTGACAAATATGTGCAAGACATTGTGACCATGAAGAGTAATTGATTGTTTTTTATTGGCCAACAATAATGATTGGCCCAAGTGGTTATTCAAACCATTTTTTTCATGTTTATGGGTGGGGGAGGAACTAGAAAACAATATATTAATTTATTCTACAGGTTATTTTATTGATGTGCAATGGAGATGCTATTAGAAAGAAACAAAATTATTGAAAGCAACATGATTTTTTGCAATTTTTTGCAAAACTATTTTTTGCAAAACCCATAGTTCGTTCATCCAAAGCCAAAAAGAGGTGGCAATGGGTGGGATTATTTTGACAATAGTGGCAAATCAAACGTTTTAAATTTCAATTTATATCAACCTTGTCATCACAATTATATCAATTTCTAATGTTGTTGTAAATAAGGAACCTTGTAGAATTGAGGCTTTTATGGGTACTAAAACCAAGCTCAAAATGAGGCTCTCAGAAAGCAAAATAGTAGAACGAAAACTGGAAAAGAAACTTTGTGTACTTTAAGCTAGTTCAAGCCCTTGTTCTCTATGTACTAGAGAATCCATCCTAGGCCGCCACGTTCCCTAGCATAAAAGTCCATAGGTAGGTTGTAAAGCAGCATGGGAAGCAAAATGAGAGAATCAGCCCTGGTGGTCAAATATACGATTTCTGAGTGCATGAAAACCTGCCTATAGCCACAAGCCGTTACGTGGCCCAGTAGTACGTAACGGTTTGTGGCTATAACCCCGGTTTACATGGCCCAGTTAGACTTGTTTCACCCAGGAATGCGGCGAGCCCCAGTAGTGCAAACCGTCATTCCATTGGATGGTAACAGGTTTTACCAAGGCCTATTCCAAAGCATAACTGGTTCACCACACCGCTCATTCACAATTCAACTCCCCGGGATTGACAAATCAAGTCAAACCGACTGCCCTACAGTGGAACTGGCATGTAGGTCGCTGCCTGCCTGCCTGCCTCTTCCACCTACGAAAAAGGGTTAAAGAAAAGTCTCCGCATAGGACACCGAAACCAGTTATGCAGTACGGAACATGCGAGTGCTATTGTGTCATGCGGTGACGGTTTGAACCAGGGCCGGTTCCAGGGCATAATTGGTGTTCTCTGCATTTGACTTACTTTACTACAATGTTCGCCAAATAGTTGTTTACATATCATGACTGGAACTGGCAAAACCAAAAGTGGAATCCACAGATGCCCACCTTTCCCTGTACCATTTACGACAAAGCCTAAAACAAAGTACCTGAATAATAAGATACCAAAACTTGGCACATTGAAAATCAAGGGGTGTCTCAAACTATGGCCTTGCCATTTTACATTACAAAGTATCTTAAGGCAAAAGAAGAGTTATGGAACCTCAAATATTTCACCATGCAAAAATATAATCTTAAATAAATCTTTTAAAAGAAACCGAAATCCTTCAAGATATTATAACTCTATAATAACTAATCTCAAGTTTCAACACCAGCCAACATATCATCTTTCAAAAATCCTCATATAAAAATAGACCTATTACTGCCTAGGGGCCAAAATCCCTTATGCTACTATACTATATAATGAATGTAAACACAATATCCTTGGCTTGGTGATGCAGGGCCAACAAAGGGTGGATAGATCTAGTAGCAAAGGTGGGGTTGCTGGGGTCATTAGACCAGAGAATGCCCTGAACTGCAGATTCTGCCAGGTCCTTGGGTGACGCAGGCGTGTTTTCTGACATCACCCAAGGATGAGCCTGAGTTGCGTCATGAGTCTCATAATGTAGAGTTGCTTTAATTTCCAAGAAGGAAGAGGAGAGTTTACCAGGAGGTTTCCTTCCTTGCTTCCGCAATCGAAAGAGCTACGGATGGAATGGAAATATTGTAGGTGTTTTCTTTATTCCTTTCTACAAGGGGAGACCAGGAGGGACGGGTCTTACGGGTCTACTAGCGGCCTCATTGTGCCGAACAGTGGCTACTTTACTTGTGCCAAACAGTGCGCTGCGCGCGCGCGCAGTGCCATACCGGGTCTTCCGCTGAATCCCTCTTACTTGTGCCAAACAGGGTGAGCGCCGTTGGTTGACGCTAAACTTAGCAACTTTACAAGGTACCTCCAGCAGTTATGGTTTCAACGATTCCGCCTTCAAACTTCAAACCACATCACCGGTTTTTCGCACTACTGAAAGGGCGCTTTCTCGGAATCTCTGTCGCCGCGCTCCTCCTCCTCCTCCTCCTCGTCCTTTCCTTCGGTGGACACTCCCGGCTCCGCGCGCAAAATCAGCTACTATATCTAACTGGATTGTTCGTATAGGAGAAGGGCCTGAATACAGGCCATTCTGTGATTTGAGATCTCTGCTCGAAAGTCACGGAAGGGCCTGTACTCAGGTCCTTTTCCTATGTAAAGCAGAGCTGGGATTTTTTCACATTTTAGAAATAGTGACAGGCTGGTTGGGTACCTTCGGCTGGTCAAAACAGCCTGGCTCGTACTTTCCACCGCAGAAGATCTGGCTTGCTGAAAACAGGTTTCTTCACGCAGGTAAGGAAGCTGAATACAAAGGAAATATCCTGGCAGCACTTTACAAAGCTCAGCAACTGAGCATGCAAAGTCACCTTCTGCATCTAACAGTTACTCAGAGGTCAGTGGTTACCCTAAACCCACGGTCTCAAAGTCCACATAGTGTTTTTGTTTAAATAAGGGCTGTTTTTATCAGTGTTGACCAGATTTTAGTCCAGTCCAGAGGATATGCATAGGGCATATTCTCTTTTAAAAATGAATAGAAGATAAGTATATGGATGTTTCAAAAATTCTCTTATAAAATTGTAGATGTGTTTATGCATCCATTGAAATTTTTCATTCATTGTTGGTTATGCATTTGTCAAATTTTTGATGAATTGTAGATATGCATAATGGTTATATATACTAAAGTTCACATGCTAATCTCATAGTTGGAAATCCTAAGCCCTAATTTCACAGTTGGTAATTATAAACCCTAATTCATTCTTGGAAATCAAGTAGCTTGTAGGGGAATTGAACCTTAGTTCTATAAAGAACTTTGCCACTACACCACAAGTTGCCTACAAAAACAACCCAACCACCCACCCACCCACCTAAGAAGTTGCTACAATTTGATCAATAACAAAATAAAATGCCCAAAAGCCCACAAAACATAAGACACTTGCTTTAACTTAATTAGCAACAACAAAAGGCCTAGAACCCAGCAACATCAATATGGAAGTTGATGTTGATGTTGTGATTTGATCAACAAGATAAAAAAAGGCCCATAACCTAGCAACATTAATATGGAAGTTGATGTTAATGTTGCAACTTAATCAACAACAAAGATACAAGGCCTAGAACCTAGCAACATCAACTGCAACTTGATTAGCAACAAAAATAAGAGGCTTAGAGCCTTGCAACATCAACTAAAAGAAAGGCCCAACACCTTGTAGCATCAACAACAACTTGATCAACAACAAAAACAAAAAGCCTAGAACCCTATAACATCAACTACAATTTCATTAACAACAAAATAGAAGGCCCAAAATGTTGCAACATCAACATGGACATGAAAAATAATTTTAAAAAAAAAATTAAAAAGAAAAAGAAAAAACTTA
>Ga0209611_10012104_pt1 | contig 12215 bp, 10 predicted proteins | sample S1TSphgellanicum_3_FD_187693 | JGI IMG/M metagenome (GOLD analysis project Ga0209611, IMG submission 187693) | Host-associated microbial communities from peat moss isolated from Minnesota, USA - S1T2_Fc - Sphagnum magellanicum MG (SPAdes) (version 2) | ecosystem: Host-associated > Plants > Peat...
GGCGGTGAGCCAGTCGGCATAGTCGGCCTGCAGCGCCAGCAGTTCGGCGACAGCGGCGCGCCAACGCTGGGGACGGGTGCGGCCCGCGGACTTGATCCGTGGGTTGGCTGTCCGATGCGGGCGGGCCGCAATCGGCGCTGTGGAATGCCTGGCGCGATAACGGGCTTGCCGCTCGGCGTTGGTCATCGCGTGATCGCCGTCCGGCTTACGTTCTGCCGGCATGGCTGTAGCTTTCGTTACGTAGCGCATTGCAGTGGGATTGCCGCAAGTCTCGCGCCCGTGGGTCACTCGCTTCTCTTCGCGGTCGGCGCAGGGCCGCCGCAGGATGGGGTCAGGAGGACGAGGCGTCTCAATCTGTCCCGCGACCTGGAGGCATCGCCGCCGCCGGTTCCGGACTCTCAACGAGATCGCCTCGTCCATCGTCCCCACGGGAACGACGCGGCTCCGCCCTTTCAGGCGGAAACTGGAATGCCTCGGCTCATGCGGCGGCGACCACGGGCGCCGCGGCCTGCTTGCCCCAGCGGAACTCGCTGCCGTCGGCCCGCCGCGCGGATACGGCCGAGACTGATCCGCAACGAAGTGGGGAATTTCCGCCCGGCGATTCTGGGGAATTTGTCGCCGCCGTTCACAGCATCGGACAGCCAACCCACGGATCAAGTCCGCGGGCCGCACCCGTCCCCAGCGTTGGCGCGCCGCTGTCGCCGAACTGCTGGCGCTGCAGGCCGACTATGCCGACTGGCTCACCGCCCTGCCCGAAAGCCTCCGCGACAACTCCACCGCCGACGCGCTCGAAGTCATCGTCGATCTCGACCTCGCTGCTCTGGCAGACATCGATCTGCCGCGCGGATACGGCCGGGACTGACAGACCTTTCAGAGCAGACATGAAACCGCTTGACCCCGACAACCCCAATCAGAGAAAACTCACAGGCTGTTGCGCGACCCCCGAGTTACTGATGACGAGGGCTGAAATGCACTTTCGGTTCCTCTGCTGCCGGACCCCCAAGTGCTGGCCCTGATCGCCCTCGGGCGGAGCTATCGCCTCATCGCTCGCGAGATCTGGCTCAGCAAAAACACCGCCGCCGACATCGTCAGACGGGCTCGGACAGCTCCGGTCAGACCATAATCGACGGACCATACATAGTTCGTTCCGTTTAGCGTGAATCCAGGGCCGTTCTATGGCGTGACCCCAAAGACGGTTGCGGTGCGACTTCAATTCTCATCGTGACAAAATCCGTCAATGATCTAGTGCTACGATGGTCTATGGTCGCCTTCTCGAAAGGCTTTCATCCCGGCGGTGATGGTCAATGAGCTGGAACGAAGACATCCGGATCCTCCTGGTCGATGACGACGTGGCGTTGCGCGAGGAGGTCGAGGACTTCCTGACATGGCACAAACTGACGGTCGTCACGGCGTCCGACGGGAACGAGGCCCTTGCCATGCTGGCCGCGGATCGTGACATCACCGTGGTGCTCAGCGACATCGACATGCCGATCCATGACGGCCTGACCCTGGCCGCGAAGACCTGTCAGGCGCAGAGCCCGGACAATGCGACGGAAGTCGTGCTAATGACCGGTCACAGCACGGTCGAGAACGCCGCCGCCGCCGTGCGGGCCGGCGCGTTCGATTTCCTGCGCAAGCCGATGATCCTGAAAGACGTGCTGCCCGTGCTTCGGCACGCCCACGCCAAGGCGGCGGCGCGCCGGCTGGCCCATGCCGAACAGGCTGCCAGACTGGCCCGGCTCCAGGCCGACTTCGCGGCGATGCAAGTCCGGCTCGCCGGCAAGGGGCAGTGGCTCGATCTAAGCGCGGATTTGCCCCCCGAACTGCGCCAGATCCTCTCCCACGAGATGCGGACGCCGCTGATCCCCTTGTTGGCGATGCCGGACCTGCTGGGCGCGCCGGTGGAATCGTCGGCGGAAGCGTTCTATGCGCTGTTGAACGACGTGCGCCAAGCGTCCCGGCGGCTGGCCGATATCTCCGAGGACTTCATCGAATTGCTGGCGCCCCCGGATGGGGAGCTGGCGCCGCGGCCGGTTCGGTCGGACCGCGTGCTGGGCCGCCTGGAGGCCGAGCACGGGGCAGCCGCATTCAGGGCCCGCCAGACTCTGGCCATCGTGTCGGCCACGAGCGTCGTCGTGACCGCGGACGAGAGCCGGCTGGTGCGCTCGCTCGGACGGCTGGTGACGAATGCGATCGCCTGCACGCGTGCCGGTGGCCGGATCGAGTTGTCCGCCCGCACCGAGGAGCCGGGCCACATCGCCTTCGTGGTACGCGATACCGGGGTGGGCATGACGGCGGCGGAGATCGAGGTGGCGAAGCGGCCGTTCTGGCAGCTCGACATGTCGAGAACACGGAAGATCCCCGGCATGGGCCTTGGCCTGCCGCTGGCTTCACGAATGGCCGAGCGGCTGGGCGGGCGGCTGGAGATCCACTCCGTGCCCGCCGTCGGCACCACCGCCTCGATCGTGCTGCCTCTCGGCGGGGCGGTCGCGTAAGTGATCGCGGTAGGGACGCGCATCACTGCGCTCCCCCCCCCCGCACAGAACCGTACGGGCGGGATTCCCGCATACGGCTCCCACCTTGGGTGTTTGACGGCGAAGCGCTGGGATGGGCAGGGGTGAAGGATTCGAGGCTTGGGGGAGCCACTCGTCCGCCAGCTTCTTCAATTGTGAACCGGCGTGGAAAGTTGACGCCCCTGAGGGGGTGATTGGCGTCCAAAATTGACCTCCCTGTTTGTTGCGGTCACGCCGCCTGCTTTTGGGCGGTTGGCGCGGGGGATGATGTGGGTGGAGACGGTTGCGCGGATCAGGCGAGCTCATTTCGTTCAGGGTCATTCGATCGGTCGGATCGTCCGTGACCTGAAGGTGTCCCGGAACACGGTGCGCCACATTGTGCGCAGCGGCGTGACCGAGTTGGAGTATCGGCGGGAGACGCAGCCGCGGCCGAAGTTGGATGGCTGGACTGCGTCGCTGGATCGTCTTCTGTCCGAGAACGCTGCCAAGCCTGCACGCGAACAGTTGACGCTGATGCGGCTGTTCGAGGCACTGCGAGGTGAAGGCTACGGCGGTGGCTACGATGCGGTGCGGCGCTATGCGCGTGCGCAACAGCGCGCGCAGGGCAGCCAGCAGGCGGCGGCGTTAGTGCCGCTGAGCTTTGCTCCGGGCGAGGCCTATCAGAGTCTCTCTGATTGGGGTTGTCGGGGTCAAGCGGTTTCATGTCTGCTCTGAAAGGTCTGTCGGTCCCGGCCGTATCCGCGCGGCAGATCGATGTCTGCCAGAGCAGCGAGGTCGAGATCGACGATGACTTCGAGCGCGTCGGCGGTGGAGTTGTCGCGGAGGCTTTCGGGCAGGGCGGTGAGCCAGTCGGCATAGTCGGCCTGCAGCGCCAGCAGTTCGGCGACAGCGGCGCGCCAACGCTGGGGACGGGTGCGGCCCGCGGACTTGATCCGTGGGTTGGCTGTCCGATGCTGTGAACGGCGGCGACAAATTCCCCAGAATCGCCGGGCGGAAATTCCCCACTTCGTTGCGGATCAGTCTCGGCCGTATCCGCGCGGCGGGTTGAGGGCGGCGAGGTCATCGAGGTCGAATTCGACGATCTCCTGGAGCGCTTCTGCGGTGGCGCTGTCGCGTAGGCTTTCGGGCATGGCATCTGATCAGGCGGCATACTCGGCCTGCAGAGCGAGTAAGGGCTCATCCGAAGATAACCGCTTCGACGGACACGGTGTTCGTTTCGCTGGGGTGGATGGCGTAGTTCCACTCGGGGTCACGCCATAGGACGGGTGCTGGATTCACCCTAATCTGGACGAAACGGGAACGTATGCACGGTCAATGATCTGATGACGCGGTTCGGCTGCGTTTGACGATGTCAGCGACGGTGTTCTTGCTCAGCCCCAACTCGCGGCCGATCAGGCGGTAGCTGCGGCCTTTGGCAACCAGAGCGAGGACTTTCGGGGCGAGGCGGTCGGATTTCGGGCGTTGTCCGGGCTGCCGGCCGAGCCGTTTGCCACGGGCCTTCGCCGCCGCGATGCCGGAGCGGATGCGCTCCTGGATCAACTCGCGCTCGAACTCGGCAATGCCGGCCAGCACCGTTGCGATCATGCGGCCGTGCGGGGTCGACAAGTCGAATGTCATGCCGCTCAAGGCGATCACCGACACGCGCCGCGCTTCCAGTTCCTTCAACGTGGCCAGGAGATCGGTTGTGCTGCGACCCCAGCGCGACAGTTCGGTGACCAGCACCGTGTCGATCTGCCGGGCCTGGGCGAGCGCCATGACCTTGCGGCGCTCGACCCGGTCGAGTTTCACCCCTGAGCCGGTCTCCTTGAACGTGCCGACCACTTCGTAGCCGGCGCGGACAGCGAAGGCCGCGAGGTCGCGTTCCTGCCGCGCGCAGGACTGGTCGGCGGTCGAGACCCGGCAATAGAGAACGGCACGCTGTCCCAGTTGAACTCTCCCGGCTTGACGGGCGGCAACCTGCTGATCCTGCTCGACTCCGCACCATACCGGACAGACTGAACTTCAATTGGGACAATCCGCCATGCCAAGACGCCGCGTGCTCACCGAGGCGCAGCTGGAGATGCTGCTTGCCCTACCAACCGAAGAGGCGACCCTGGTTCGGCAATGGACTCTGAGCCCCGCCGATCTTTCTCTCGTCGGTCGGCGCCGGCGCGATCACAACCGGCTCGGCTTCGCCCTGCAACTCTGCGCCTTGCGCTATCCTGGCCGGCTATTGCGCCCGGGTGAGTTGATCCCGGCCAGGGCCCTCCGTTTCGTGGCCGAGCAGGTCGGTGCCGAGCCAGACGTGCTCGCCGACTACGCCACCCGCCGACAGACGCGCTATCGGCAGCTCGACGCTCTGCGCCACACATTCGGCTTTCTCTACGTCACGCCCGGATACCGCCGCGACATTCGGGTGTGGCTGTTGCCGGTCGCGCTTGCCACCACGAGCGCCGCGACGATTGCCGCGACCCTGATGGACGAACTGCGCCGGCGCCGGCTGATCGCACCGGGGCCTTTCGCAATCGAGCAGTTGGTCGCAGCCGCGGTGACCCAAGCCGAGCGTCGGGTCGCACATCATCTCACGCGCAACCTGACGCGTACGCAGGTCGAAGCGCTGGATGCGCTGCTGCAAACCAAGGAGGGCACGTCGATGAGCGTGCTGGCCTGGGCGCGGCAGCCACCCGGTGCGCCCGGGCATCGCGCGCTGGCGCGCCTCGTCGAGCAGCTTGCTTGCCTGCGCGCGGTTGGCCTCGATCCGGCCTGCACCGAAGGCGTTCACCCGGAGCGGCTGCGTAAGCTTGCACGCCAGGGCGGCCGCTTCACTGCGCAGCATCTGCGGACGCTGTCGTCTCCACGTCGCCACGCCACTCTGGTCGCGACCGTGCTCGACACCATCACGCGCCTGACTGACGACGGCATCGCCCTGTTCGACCGCGCCGTCGGCCGCATGTTCCGCCGTGCCGAAACGCGCGAGGCGGACACGCTGCTGCGCAGTGCGCGGGCGGTCAACGACAAGGTGCGTTTGTTCGCCAAGCTGGGCTCGGCGCTGATCAAGGCCGAAAAGAGCGGCGCCGACCTGCGGGACGCGGTCGCCTCCTCCGTCGGCTGGGAGAAGCTCGCGCGCAGTGTCGAGGAGGCCGAACGTCTGGCGCGGCCGGACAAGGCCGACCTTTCCGCGCTGGCCGCACGGGCCTGGCCGGTGCTGCACCGGCTCGGCCCCTTGTTCCTCGGTGCGTTCCGGTTCCGCGCCGTGCCCGCCGCGGCTGCGACCCTGCGCGCGGCCGAACTGCTGCACGGCATCTACAACAATGAAGGCCGGACATGGCCGGACAGCTTGCCGACAAGTTTTCTGCGTCCGACATGGCGAGAGGCCGTGCTGGGCGGGGACGGCGCCCAGCGCCGGACATGGGAAGCGGCTGTCCTGCTGGCGTTGCGCGATCGGCTGCGGGCCGGCGAGATATGGGTCGAGGGCAGCCGGCAGTGGCGAGCCATCGAAGATCAGCTCATTCCGCCTGCGCTGTTCTCTGTCATGCGCGAGGCCGGGCCGCTGCCTGTCGCTGTGCCGGCTTCCGCCGAGCAGTACCTCACCGAGCGGCGATCGCTGCTGGCACGACGCCTCTCCGAGATCGATGCCAAGGCCGCCGCCGATGGATTGCAGGACGTACGGATCACGTGCGACGAACTGAAGATCTCGCCGTTGAAGGCGGCGGTGCCGGAGGAGGCTGAGGCGCTGGCCGATCGGCTCTATGGCATGCTGCCCAGCGTTCGCATCACCGGTGTGCTTGCCGAGGTGGACCGCTGGACCGGCTTCAGCCGTGCGTTCACCCATCTCCAATCCGACCTGCCCGCGGACGACGTGCGCGTCGTGCTCACTGCGGTGCTCGCCGACGCCACCAATCTCGGCCTGACACGCATGGCCGACGCGTGCTCGGTTGCCAGCTATCGTCAGCTCGTCTGGACCGCCGGCTGGCATCTGCGCGAGGAAACCTACCGTAGAGCACTTGCGATCCTGGTGAACGACCAACAGTGCCAGCCGCTCGCCGCGCGGTTCGGCGCCGCCGATATTTCCAGCTCGGACGGCCAGCACTTTCTCACCGCGGGACCAGGCGAAGCCGTCGGCGCGGTCAACGCCCGCTACGGGCGCGAGGCATCGGCGCTGTTCTACACGCACATCTCGGCGCGCCACGCACCCTACCACACGGTCGCCATCCCGCCTTCCGGCGAAGCCGCGCACGTCATCGACGGGCTGCTCTACCACGAAGCCGAACTGGACAACGTCACTCATCACACGGATGGCGGCGGCGTCAGCGACCATGTCTTCGCGTTGGCGCATGTGCTCGGCTTCCGCTTTGCTCCGCGCATCCCCAACCTCGCCGAGCGCAGGCTGCACGCGTTCGGTCCCGCCGGCACCTGGCCAACGCTCGCTCCGTTCATCGCCGGACGCATCGACGAAACTCTCATCACAGCGCACTGGAGCGACGTCTTGCGCCTCGCGACCTCGGTACGCACTGGCGCCGTCAGTGCATCGCTCATGCTCAAGCGTCTCGGCGCCTATCCGCGGCAGAATGGGCTGGCCCTGGCTCTGCGTGAGATCGGCCGTATCGAGCGCACGCTGTTCATGTTGGACTGGCTGGAGACACCGGCACTGCGGCGGCAGGCCACGGCGGAGCTGAACAAGGGGGAGGCGCGAAACGCTCTCGCCCGTGCTATCTGCTTCCATCGGTTCGGCCGCCTGCGCGATCGCGCCGCAGAGGCGCAGCAGCATCGCGCCAGCGGCCTGGCCTTGGTCACCGCCGCCATCGCGCTGTGGAACACCGTCTATCTCGGCCGCGCCCTCGATGCTGCGCGGGTTCGGCGAACTTATCCCGGAAATGCTCCTCACTCACCTCGCCCCAGTCGGCTGGCAACACATCAATCTGACCGGCGATTACCTCTGGGGTGCCGATCCAAGCCTCGGCCCCGGCGCATTCAGGCCGTTGCGAACCAACATACCAACGCTCCCTCGCGCCGCCTGACGTTCTCGTTCTGTCCCGCTTAGGGTGAATCTAGCACCCGTCCTATAGCGTGACCCCGATTTGCGGCGCGGTGCGTCCGCTGGCATCGCCGGCCGGGGTTCCTCCCTGCGGGGGCTGCGTCGGCCTGAAGCTCTTCATCGAGACCCAGACCTCGATCCGCGTGCCGTCGACCGAGACGTGCTGGCTCGACACCAGCCGCTTCACCTGTGGCGGCGCCAGCACCGCGGCCAGGAACCGGGCCGCGATTGCGCCGGCCAGCAGCCGGTCGCGGTTCTTCGAAAAGGTCGAGTGGTCCCATGCCGCGTCATCCACGCCGAGACCGACCAACCACTTGAACAGCAGATCGTATGCCAGGCGCTCCATCACCTGTCGCTCCGAGCGGATCGAATAGAACGCCGGCAGCAGCATCGCCGGCAGCAACTGCGCCGGCGCGATCGACCGCCGGCCCAGACCCGAATACAGCGTCGCGACGTCGCCCGACATCGCCTCCAGCGCCGCGTCCGTCAGCGCCCGGATCGCCCGCAGCGGAGGGTCAGGGCGCACCCGCCGCTCAAGGTCGACAGCCGGTCACAGCCGTGGCGCCCCCGATACACCGCGGTCGGCCGCCACGGCAAGCGGCAGTCGCGTAGCCCATCCCCAGCACAGTCGGAGTACTGGACTCCTATGCGGCAAGCGAACGACGCTGCGGACAACTCAACCGAAGATGATTACCGCATATGCGGCAAGGGCAGGCGATCACTCCGGCTCTCTTACAGTAAGCATGACCAGAACAAATTGACGACACCGCCATCACACCATCCTCAGGCCGCGCGCGCATCGCCCGCCGCTCGTTGCTCGATCGCATGCACAACAGCGGCTTGCGTCATTTCGTAATGATACCGTACCGCCTCGGCCAGCGCGTGCGGGTCGCGCGTCAGTGCAGCGGTCAGGATCGCGTCATGCTCCAGTGTCGACTCTCGGACTCGCTGGTCGGAGAGGATCGCCAGATAGCGGGCGCGCTCGACCTGCACGGTTAGGTCTGCATGAATTGTGGCAAGCTGCCGGTTGCCCGCCGCGTCGACAAGCGCGCGATGCAGTTCCAGATCCAGGCGGAAGACATGCTCGCGTTCGCCCAGCCGAAGATGCAGCACCATGGTTTCGTGCTGGCGGCGCAACTGGGCAACGACCGCGTCGGTCATTCTGCTGGCGGCGATTTCTGCCGCGCCCGTTTCAAGCAAGCTTAAAACCTGAAAACAGTTGCGGACGTCGCTGCTGCGCAACGGCGTCACCCAGGCGCCTCGGTTCGGCAACAATTCCACTAGGCCGCTCGCCGCGAGCACCTTCAGCGCCTCGCGCAACGGCGTGCGCGACACGCCGAAGCGTTCGCACAGCATCCGCTCCGGGATCCGTGTGCCGGGTGGCAGGACGGCGCGCATCACCATCTTGCGCAAGCCCTTCACAAGGTGATCGTGCAACTGAGTCCGGTCGATCGTCTCGGTTCCCGCCAGTTCCATGCCCGCCTTCCGAACGTTCCTCCAGCATGGATGTCGCCATGGCCGGTAAATGTCAATGCAATCCGCATTCAAAATTACACCCGCACAGTCGGTCGAAGCGCCTTTGTCAAGCGCACAGTCAACTGCTGCCCTTTCGCCGCGCGGCTGCCTAACTTTTTTGCATGCAATTTTGCATAAAGTTGCCGGCTCGCTTCCTGACACTCGGGTGCAGGCATGGGCTCGCGGCGACGCCGCCCCCGAAGTCGTACGCCGCGCAGCCGCCACGACGCTGCCGACGGTCGGCGCAGCCGCAAGCACGGCTCCGTCCATCGGGTGGCACAAGATCTGCTGAAGAGGCGATCGATGGAAAAGATAGACCCAACCCTAAGTGGACCCGCCATCGGCGATCGCCGCAACCGCGGGTTGGAGAGCTGCCTCGCGTACGAGAAGCGGAAAGTCCCTTGAAGTGGAGAGTTCCAATGAGACACTGGGCTGTGAAATTGGTGCCGGCTCTGGCGTTTGCTCTGGGGCTGTCGCTGGCCCCCGTCCAAAGCAGCCAGGCAGACGAACCGGTTTCGGGCGGGACGCTAGTGTTCGGCACGGCTGCGGATCCGGGATCGATGGACCCCGGATTCTCCTCGGCGGGAACCGCGTTCACCGTCTTCGATACGATCTACAACGGCCTGGTCGAAAAGGACAAGACGATCGACGCTCCGTCGCCACCGATCATACCGGCCCTTGCTGAATCCTATGAGGTGTCGCCCGACGGCCTAACGTACACGTTCAAGCTGCGACACGGCGTCAAGTTCCAGGACGGCACGCCGTTCGATGCGTCGGTCGTCGACTTCAACATTCGCAGATGGCGCGACAAGGGCTTCAAGTATTACAACGAGGTTGCGGCCGGGAACGCCGCCTCGCTGATGCAATATGTGAAGGATGCCAAGCCCGCTGACGATTTCACGTACACATTCACGCTCAACGAGCCGATGGGCGGCTTCATCGACCTGCTCGCCTCGCATACCTACTTTTACTTTGTCAGTCCGAAGGTGGTGGAGCAATACGGAACCGCTGGTCTTGCCACCCACCCAGGCGGTACCGGCCGGTTCGAGGTCGTCGATTACCAGAGGAACCAGCAGATCGTACTGAAGCGGAATGACGGCTTCTGGGGCAAGCCGGCTTATCTCAACCGGCTGATCTTTCGCGTGATTCCCGATCAGACGGCACGCGTCGCCGCATTGCTCAGCGGAGAAATCGACATCGCAATGGAGTTGCCGCCCGATTCCATCGCCACCGTCAAGGCGAAGCCAAACCTCGAAGTCTATCTTCGCGGTAAGCCGCACAACTTTAGTCTGCTGCCCAACTTTGGCGAAAAGCCGTTCAGCGACGCCCGCGTGCGCGAGGCGGTCAGCAAGGCCATTGATCGGGACGCGATCGTCAAGAGCATTCTGCAAGGCTCGGCGCGGCCTGGAACGCAGTTCTACGGCATCGGCAATCCCGGCTTCGACCCGACCGTGACCACCGTGCAGGACACCCGCGACGTGGCCCGCGCCAAGCAACTGCTTGCTGAGGCCGGATATCCGAACGGCTTCGAGACGCGGATGCTGTGCACACCGGCCGGCTCCGGGGTGCCATCGACCGACCAGATCATGGAATACGTACAGTCGAATCTCGCCGATATCGGCATCACCGTGAAGCTTGAGCTGATGGAGTGGAACTCGTACTTAGCAGTTTTCGGCAAGGGTATTCCCGCCGGCCAGAACATCGGCGCCTACTGCATGGCGATGGGCACCGATACGGCCTACGTACTTGACATGTATGGCAATTCTCGGAACCATCCTCCGGTGGGTTGGGCGATGGGCTGGTACACCGACCCGGCAGCCGACGCGTTGCTGAACAAGGCGAGCGCGGCGAAGTCGCAAGACGACTACTTAGCGCTGCACCGTGAGGCGCAGAAGATTGTGCTCGCTGACTACGGTTACATCGTGATTACGCACGACCTTGGGCCATACGGCGTCAACAAGCGGGTAAAGGGTTGGCAGCCCTCGCGCTCGGCGTCGCAGGATGTCAGTCTGGCCTGGATTGGCAAGTAGCCGAACGCGGGCGTGGATCGGCGCGGCGCAGGGGCTCCCTGGCGCCGCGCCGTGAAGTGAATATGACAGCGGCTGGAGCAAGGATCCAAAATGGAAGTCAGTGAGAGCGCGGACCGTCTCAATCCGCGGCCAGGCCCGTTTCTCGCCGCTCGGCGCACGGCTCTCGTCGACATCGATGTCCAGAATGCCCAGGTCTTCGGCCTGGCGGACAAGGTTCGCGCCGCCGGCCTGCATGACGTGGTGGACGGCTATGACGCCGAAGTGGCCAAGATTCTGCCAAAGATCCGTGTCCTGAAGGATACGTGTCGGGACCTCGGCATCGAGGTCATCCATCTGCGGTGTGCCTCTTATACCGGTGACGGCCGCGACTGCTCACGGCTGTTTCGTTCGGTCGACATCACAGCGAGCGGCGGCGAGAGCGACGCGGAGATCGTCGATGCCGTTGCGCCGAGGGGCGATGAGATCGTCCTCAGCAAGGTCAGCGCCGGCGCATTCAACGGTTCTGACCTCGACCTCGTCCTGCGGCGCCTCGGGATAGAAACGCTGATCGTCACTGGTCTGGTGACGGCAGGATGCGTCGAGGGCACGGTGCGCGGAGCCAGCGACCGCGGATACGAGGTTTTTGTCGTCGGCGACGCGTGTGCCGACTGGACCACACAGCATCACGACATTTCGTTGGGTATTCTTGGCCGCTGGTTCGCCACGGTTGTCAACACGGAGACGATGCTCGGCTACCTCGGCGCGTTGCGTCGCAATGATGCCGCGGCGCTGTCCAACGGCCCCCAACGGCCCACGATCCCGGTGGTGTCATGATTACCGCAGACCCGTCGACCGCCCCAGCGACCGGCACAATCTTGCGCGAGCTCAAGCATCCGGAGCTGCGGAGCGTCTGGAACAGCAGCCGCTCTGCGCCGCTCACCGCACCTTCAGCCGCGCTTCTGCTGATCGACATGCAACGCCTCACCTGCGATCCGCAGGCCGGACTCGGAGCGCGATTGCGCGCAGCGGGTGAGCGCAAGCTCGTCGGCCAATATTACGACGAGGTTGCAAAAGCCGCGGCCAATGCGACACTGCTCCTCGCCGCCTGCCGGGACGCGGGTCTTGCAGTCGTGCACACGCATCTCGCCTGCGCAACCGACGACG
>Ga0209611_10012105_pt1 | contig 12214 bp, 15 predicted proteins | sample S1TSphgellanicum_3_FD_187693 | JGI IMG/M metagenome (GOLD analysis project Ga0209611, IMG submission 187693) | Host-associated microbial communities from peat moss isolated from Minnesota, USA - S1T2_Fc - Sphagnum magellanicum MG (SPAdes) (version 2) | ecosystem: Host-associated > Plants > Peat...
CCCCCCCCTCCCCCTCAACAGTAAAAGAATTAAAAAATAAATAAATCAAGGCACACCCCTTCCCCCTGAACAATGAATATAATTAATAAAAAAATTCCCTTGGCCCTTCTCAATAGTAAAAAGTAATTTATGAAAGTTACAAGCAATAAAAAAAAGTAACAAAAGTAACAAACTTTACCCCTTTCAGCAGGGAAAAGTAACTTACAAAAGTTATGAGTAATAAAAAAAGTAACAAAAAGTGAAAAAAGTCAACAAAAACAGCCCCGCACTACGCTAAAACAGCCCTGCACTGGAGTCTGTTTTTGATGGTCAAACAGCCCCCAGCCCCTGGAGTCTATTTTTGGTGGTCAAACAGCCCCCAACCCCGCGCATTGCGAGCTTAGTGCGCAGATCATATGTATAGGAGACGGACGTCACATTCACCATATCTCCCATGCCTGTGGGGATGGAACCTCAGAACTGATTGGAAGAGAGGGAAACAATTTGAAGAGCCATGACTTCTGTCCGGTTCCAAGGAATAGATTGGTTGAGGCTGTTCCCATGCAGGTCCAGGATCTACGACATCTTCAAACTGAAAATGGATGGAGGAATGCTATTGGAAAGAAGATTTTGCGAGAAATTTGAATTCTCCAGGTACACGATCTGGGTGCCAAATGTGGATGGAATGGGACCAGAGAAACAGTTTCCGCCCGTTGAAACTTCCGGTAAGGAAACCACGTTGCCGAGTGGGGCAGGGACCCGTTGACTTGATTGTTATCGAATCGCAAGATATGAAGCTTCGCAACATTGCTCAAGTTCAATTTTATGCTACCTCAGAAACCGTTGCCTCCCAGGTCTAGGGTTTGAAGCTTACTGCAATTACCGAGGTTTGATGGAACTGTGTCGGAGAGCTGATCCTGGTTCAACGTTAAGCCCTGAAGATTCGACGAGCCACTTAGCTCTGATGGCAACTCTCCGGTGAGGAAGTTTTGTTCGAGTGCTAGGGTTGTGAGAAGAGAACCATTTCCCACACCTGCTGGAATGCTACCTGTGACGAGATTCCTCGACAGATCAAGGATGCGCAGTCTTTTGAGATTACTGATTTGAACTAATACGCTTCCTATGAGACTGTTGGATGCCGGATGTAGAACCTCCGGCTGCTGCAGAGCTCCTGATCCGGTGACCATCTCTGCTGGAATGGGACAGGAGAAATCATTCTGATACCAGTAGACAACTCGAAGTTGTGAACAGTTAGCGAACGATGGCGGAATAGTACCACTAAACTGATTTCCTCGAAGTTTTAGGATCTGAAGCTGTCCTAGATTCCCCGTTGCCTCTGAAGGGTATCTTCGTAATTCAGCTCCATGCAGATGAATTGCTCACACGCACGGCTGTTAATTGACTTCGGTGCATGTGACACCTCTCTGGCTGCTGCAAAAACTACTTGCATTCGCCATCGCTGCCGTCGTCGTCGTCCTCGAACTGTTCGATACGCCATGAGAATCGTTCCATGCAGCACGAATCTCCAACAAAGCTGCAATGTTTATCTGTGTATTCTGTTGCTATGCTTCTTGTGCTCCTCCCACACTTGGGAAGATTGGCAAGCTGCTCCCTAGAACAAACACTACTAGTATTATCGGCCCCGGGAGATTGTTGCTCGCCCCCTCTGTAGCAGCCAGACACTTTCGACTCTTCTTTTGTTTCTCCATTCTGATTTAATGTGCGTTACCTCGACCTTTCTGTGTTTGTCTTTCGTTGCCGGTTCCTGTTTGTGCCGCTTCTTCTCCTTCTTCCAGCTCCTCCTAGTGTAAATATGCTTCAAACCAGCTTCTCGCAAGTCATGTAAATCCTCCTTGCATGCTCACTGATCAGCCTTCTTCCGCTCGCTTATCGATCGTCTACAACATGCTTCAAGATCATGTAACATAAAAGTAAGCGAATGCTCCTGCTGCAATCTCTGTTGCAATCGTTCCTAAAGATGATGAACTCATGCAACTCAAAATTGGCGAACGATAAGTGTTCGCAGAGCTCTCCTACTATAATTACTTCTTGCCATTTGCAGAGTGTCAAATCCTACATTGGACTACTGACTGCTGCTGCAAACCTGTAGAGAGAAACAAAACATTCCGACGATGACCCGCTCCCAAGCAGTTCCAACACAAATGGGTGGAGCTTAATTTGCGCAAGCAGCGTCAATGGTTCCTTCTGGACGTATCAAACTCTGCAGGCCGTGTCAGGATCCGACGACAGGAACTCCGGATTTGAGGATTATTGGCATTCTGCTTGCATATTCCTAGATTCGTCCTTCTCTTTCTCCCGTGAAAATCTATAATTCGATGCACTACTACTGCCTGCTTAACCCTTTCCTTATAAATTTAGCTCAGGAACAAGCCTCTTCCCTCAACCAACTCACCATGTATTAGAACATTATAACTCTATCATTTGTGCGTAGAACTAAATATACGAGTGTTTTTTAACTTAGGTATTTAGCTCCCACCAATGCCACTTGTCAAAAATTTCTCAAAGAAAAGACTACGACCCACCATTGGTTTTGGTAGTCTCTAATGCCTTATGGGAGATATTAAATGGCCCCCAACAAACTCTATCCAACACATTTTCAAGTTGGTTTTTTGCCACCCTTTTTGCATCTTACATGGTTCTATGTAGAATTGTGTAGTGTGATTTACTTGTTTTGCAAAAATATTTTTAACTTTTTGTTTTGCATGTTCTATTGTCTTACACCGATTTTGAACGCGACAGCCTTTCGGGAGAAAGTCAGCATACGATCCATCATCATAGATTTTGGCTTTGAACATCATGAGTGTTATTCTTTTTTAACACTATCATGCAAATTTTGTTGTCACAACTTATGGAGTGGATGCTTTGAGTGTGTATGATTTGCATATGCACCCACTTTAGAGCAACTCCCCTGGTGCTTAATATGATACCCTGCAAATTAAAATACATGAGAAAAGTCAAAACATGCCGGTTTGGTGTAGCAAAATGGTTTTGGCCCAGCATTCTTGTACATTTTGCTGAGGCTGCTAAAAGGCACCACAAAGCCTCACACCTGTTGTTGATTGCCTCGATAGTTCGATTGGTCCAGCTGGGTCGCTATTAGTACCCTTGCACCCATTTCTAGTTAGTTTTATGGGTACTTTTGGAAAAAATCGTAAACAACCAAAACTGGGATGCCATAAATATATTTTCACGGTCACAAACTGAGCATTGCTGGAGATGCCCTTAAATGGAAAATCATAACAAATTTTTATCCCAAAAATGTTGAAGACTATTAACCACCTTTGCAGGATGAACAGACGCAACATGATGCATTCTTTGGATGTAGATAAGCAAACGTGTATATGATGCCAGCAGACTCAGAGAGCTGGAGGGGAAGAAGATTTGCATCTGGCTTCAAGACTAGATTTTAAAATTATAAAACATTACTACAATAGACTACCCATCCATACCACTGCAGACGAAAAGGCCGAAGTTTTACTTATTGAACAATGAAATGAAATGTGATTGGCGGTTGGTACGAGCCGCCACCAGTTGTACTACAAGTCTATTGGCTAAGAATTTGCTTTTAATCTGAATTTTGGGTCCAGAATGGTGAGCCCTCTAGTGCATTTTCCAAAGCTAATATTGTGGCCACCGTTGTTTAATGAATACCCCACCTCATGGGGATCTCCAAAATTCAAATATATGCATATATTGCTAGCACATGCAGAGTGTGCCAACAACAACAATTTTTTTGAAAAGTAGGTGTTGTCTTTTATTAGAACAATAACACTCTCATATATATATACATTTTTGTCCAAATGTTTTTCCTGGATAAGATTCATCCAAATCTGATTGTGGGTATTGATGTTATACATAGATTACAGCAATTGTAATCTTACACCAAATTTGGGCTTACAAGTTAAAATTTTCAATAAACTTTGTAAAATGAACCTCTTTATTCAAACCTAAGGAAAGGGAAAACAAACAGGCCTTAGGTAAAGCTGCAGCTAAACTGGTAAAATGGCCCAAAAAATAAATCCAAATTGATTTATATCATTTCTAAACATTACAAATTTCCCGAGTTTTAATATTTAATGGGCTAGGGCTCTCAAGTCCAAATTTAAGATTTTGCATGTCAAATATATGCACTAAGAAGCTTCAATCAGGGGTGTGGATGAACTAATACCTGTAGTCGTACTGTGATAAAAACATTTATAAACGTTATTGTTTTTAAACATTATAAATCCATGCCTTGGATGAAGAAGCACCAAGATTGGTACCATGTAAAAATAGAAAAAATCATCTAAATTGTTTCTAAATATTATAAATATCCCATGATTAGTCAAGATCAAGGTCTCTGATTCCAAATTTAACATCTCTTGGGTTTAATTTGGCGACTAAGTTGCCTCACTCAAGAAGCTAAAGGTGACCAACTAGTCATCAGTGTAGGTGCCACAAGTTGGCCAGGGTGAACAAACACCCATGTTGGTACCTTGACCTTTTTGAGTGAGGCCTCTTAGTGGCCATATTAAGCCCAAAAAATGTTAAATCTGAACTCAAACACCCTGATTTAGTTTAAGCATGGGATATTTGTAATGTTTAGAAATAATTTAAATGGACTAGCTTGGGTTCACCCAAAGGCTTTCAAGTCACTGTGCCCCCCTCCTCCTTCCACATTTCCAATGAAGCGAAAAAAATAACATTAACCTCCACCCCCCTCCCCCTCAACAGTAAATAAAAAATTAAAAAAAAATCAAGGTGCACCCTTTCCCCCGTTGCACAATCAATACAATATAAACCCTGGCCTTTCTCCACAATAAAAAGTAATTTATCAAAGTTACAAGCAATAAAAAAAAGTAACAAATCTTACCCCTTTCAACAATAAAAAGTAACTTACAAAACTTACAACCAGTAAAAAAAGTAATTAAAAGTAACAAAAAGTGAAAAAGGTCAACAAATACAGCTCGACACTATGCAAAAAAAGCTCGACACTGCAATATATTTTTCCTAGTCAAACAGCCCATAGCCCACGACATTATGCTCATAATGCCCGGATCATACCTTTAGGGAAAAAAAAAACATTAACCTCCACCCCCCTCCCCCTCAACAGTAAAAAAAAAAAAGGAAAAAAATCAAGGTGCACCCTTTCCCCCTTCGCACAATGAATACAATATAAACCCTGGCCCTTCTCAACAGTAAAAAGTAATTTATCAAAGTTACAAGCAGTAAAAAAAGTAATGAAAAGTAACAACCTTTACGAGGCACCCGCTTGTATTTTTCTTGGTCAAACAGCCACCAGCCACCGACATTACACTCATAATGCCCGGATCATACCTTTAGAGAAAGAAAAGGAATGCAAAACATAAAGAAAGAAGAAAGAAAGGCAGAAAGAAGAAAAAGAAAAAGAAATGGGAATCTTATATTCTTATATAGTAAAGGACGTTGTGGACGAAATGAAGCTTTCCATCCATCCGTCCGTCGCGTCATCCATCCTGTCATCCGTTTCGTCATCGATCCAAACAGAACAAATATATATTTTAAAAAGGGAAAAATCTAGAGGAAAAAAAAACAAAAAAATACTGTAACAATTAGAAACTTTTTTTAAACACTTAAACATGAAACAAAAAAGGGAAATACAATAAAATAATCTTTAAAAAATTTCAAAAGTAAATGACAAAAAAAAGAAACAAAACAGAGAGCAAAAGAAATAGAAAAAAAACCATACTTAAAAATAAAAAGGTTTGTCTCCTCTTTCCAAACTTCAAACCTGCATCCAATCAAACAAAAACAATTTATTTTTATTTTTATTATAAAACATATCAGAAAAACTAGATTTTAAAAATTAAAAAAAACAGAAACTAAATAAACAAATAAATAAACACATAAAAAAATGAAGATAGACAAATAAGAATAGAAAAAACTAAAACATGAAACAAACAACCTACACCCTTTCCCCCGGTGCACCCTTTCCCCCGTCCCAGAATGATTTTGTAAAAAAAAATTACCCGCTTCCCCTCCCTAGCCTCTTCACAACGAAAAAAAACATATCCAGAAAAAAAATGTACCCCTTTCCCCCCTCCTCCTTCCACATTTCCAATGAAGGGAAAAAAAAAACATTAACCTCCACCCCCCTCCCCCTCAACAGTGTAAAAAATAAAAAATAAAAAAATCAAGGTGCACCCTTTTCCCCCCTCGCACAATGAATACAATATAAACCTTGGCCCTTCTCAACAATAAAAAGTAATTTATGAAACTTACAAATAGTAAAAAAAGTAACAAAAAGTAACAAACCTTACCCCTTTCAGCGATAAAAAGTAACTTATAAAAGTTACAAGCAGTAAAAAAAAGTAACAAAAAGTGAAAAAAGTCAACAAAAAAGCCCCCCACTACGCACCCTTTTTGGCGGTCAAACAGCCCCCAGCCCTTGTCCCTGCGGGCGTAGTGGTCAGGTTATATGTATAGGATAAATGGTGTTAATTTACCCTTGTAATCCTAGTTCATCAAGAAAATCCATGAATCCAGATTTCTTAACTTCACACAAATAATCGACACGACTCACAAAATTCATAAACGCTCCGTTTACAAATTTTCATTACGAACTCCACAACTTCTTAGAATTGTCAAGAATTGGTAATAGTTTTTCTCTTTTGTGTTTGAGATTGCATGTTGAACGTTCGTGTTGGATTGTCGATCAAACTCTTAGTAATAGGAGAAATGGGTTCTTAATTCATCCATATTTCTGATAGATTATTCATTTGTGTTTCCCTAATTTTGTGGTTGACATCCACTGCATGTGTGTAGCTTTGAACCCGACTCGATGCACGACTTCAATACCAAACTCTTTTGTATTCTGCTTGGAATTTTTTGTGCTATCTGAATGTTGTGTCCGCATGAGACCCGCAAACTTTGAGTTTCCCTCTTCATCAGGGCTCCCTGCAGGACTTTATCATCGTCAGCTTTGGTTATACTTCTTTTGTTCCACACACCTCCTTTGTAAAATGATTTTGAAGACTCCTACGATTTGTGCTTGCCATGTTCTGAACGGTGTCAATTATCATTTCACCCAACATGTGGAAATTCCTTCTAGAAACACCATAAAGATGTCACTTTCTTCGTGAACTCATCTCCTTGTCAAACGGATGCACTGACTCCCTGCTGAAAACACGAACGACGATCGGATTTGTTGTTTCACCCGATCCCTCGGTTTTGTTGGAGTTTCTTCCACGAAGCATGTCGAGATGATTTGATACTGAAACGTAACAGATGTTCTATCTGCTGTCCTTAGTAGTGCATACGATTACTAGCTCTAGATTTCTCGTGCTAATAATTGAGTATATAATTGCAGTGACGCCATCGACCCGAAGTAGACCTCTGATTCTTCTGGACAAATGGTGCAAGTCATACCAGAAGTGTGCATAAATACTTGGTTCTACCGAATGGTTTAGCGGAGAAGGAGAAAGTGGCCGGAATGGATTCCTGTATGATATAGTCAGACCGACCTTTGATGGAGTAGTTGGTGCATGGTTTTGCTTGGAATCTCGTTGAGCCATCTTCCTAAGTCGGATTTTTTTCCTTGTCAGCGTTGAGTAGAAGCCTGAGAGTGTTATTACTTCACCATTGTACATCATCGAGTCAAATATCCTCGGTTCCCATTTGAGTCTTGTTGTTCCTTCAAGCTTCTGCCAAACTATGAGAATTCCTTTCATCTATGAAAAACGAGGGTTGTTGCATCAAGGTTTGCATGGTTAGGGTATGTATCGATGCTCCACGTTAGGATAGGGAGTAGAATCTTTCCGGCGATTGATTCTTTCGAGAGAGGATGTGTCTCTTTAATGGTTAGGAGGGGTGGTATCAGAAGAATTTGATCCATTCATTGTGCAGGGAAATTGGGTTGCTTAGCTACCCTGTTTTCTAACCTTAAAGTTGAGATTTCCAAAAATCCTGTTTAGATGCTCAAGGCCTCTTTGTCTAACTCCTCCTCATATACAAATACTGGTGAGAAGCTGAGTCCATCTATTACCCGGAATGAAACCTTATGTGATTCTGGATGTTCTTTGTACACGATTGGAATTACACCCAGAATGTCTAGCAACTTACTCCCATCCTCCCAGAGGAGTTGTAATGGCTGCCATGGGGAATGACATCCTCACCCAAAAACCTTGTGAAAATTGTGTTTTTTTGAAATATCCCTGAATTCCGCAGAAACTTCATGTGATTCTAGATTTTCTTCGTACACAATTGGAGTTACGCAAACAGGATTCGGCAGCTCACTCTCATCGTTGCAGGGAAGTTGCAAAGGGCTGCCAAAATTTAAATAAAACCTACTGTTGATATGAACATTAATTCTAAATAGGTTTTTCCCATATGCGTCGAAAACTACAAGCGCTTTGCAAGCCGCACAAGATCCCGCTTATCGCGCTTTACCCTACTTTCTCCCGTTTATTGCGCTTGACGTCGCTTTGCCCTACTTATCGCGCTTTACCCCGCTTTCTACCACTTATTCCGCTTTATCGTGCTTTATCCTGCTTACTACGCTTTACCTCGCTTTTTCCCGCTTACTACACCTTACCCCGCTTTTTCTCGCTGATTGTGCTTTACGCCGCTTTCCCCTGCTTACCGCGCTATATTTTGCTTACCGCGCATTACCTCGCTTTCTCCTGCTTTACCTCGCTTTCTCCCGCTTTCTCCCGCTTTCTCCTGCTTATTCCACTTTATCGTGCTTTATCCTGCTTACTATGCTTTACCTCGCTTTTTTCCCGCTTATTGCATTTTACCCTACTTTTTCTCGCTGATTGTGCTTTAAGCCGCTTTCCCCCGTTTATCGCGCTTTACTTCGCTTTCTCCCGCTTTACCGCTTTCTCTCGCTTTACCCCGCTTTCTCCTACTTTCTCTCGCTTATTCCACTTTATCACGTTTTCTCCCGCTTATTGCGCTTTACTTCGCTTTTTCCCACTTATCGCGTTTTACCCTGCTTTCTCCCAATTATTACGTTTTACGCCGCTTTTCCCCGCTTACCGCGCTTTACCCCGCTTTCTCCCCCTTTCTCCCGATTATTCTACTTTATCCCACTTTCTCCCGCTTATTGTGCTTTACCCCACTTTTTCCAGCTTATCGCGCTTTACCCCACTTATTACGCTTTACGTCACTTTCCCCCGCTTACCGGGCTTAATCTTGCTTATTGCGCTTTACCCTGCTTATTCTCGCTTACCACGCTTTGGCGCGCTTTCTCTCACTTACCGCTCTTTACCCCGCTTTCTCCCGCTTATCGCGTTTTATCTGCTTTCTCCTATTTATCGTGCTTTACGCTGCTTTCTCCCGCTTACCACGCTTTATCGCGCACCTTGTCGCTTTATCGCGCTTACCTTGATGCTAAGCTTATTTGTTTTATCCTACTCTATGCAAATCCTTTTGCTTACTCCCCTCCTTATGCAAAATTACCTTATAATTTTTGTCTCATTATATTCTTTCTATATTTATCGCTTCGCATTTTTACCGCTCAAATATTATCTCGCATCACTTCTACCTTTGCTAACCTTTACGCTTCTGTTTTCCCCGCTTCTCTTAAACCTTTTTGCTCTTGCCAATCATTTCCATAATTTCCCGCTCTCTCCAAATTTTGCTAAACATTTTTACTTCTCTTCCCTTTATGTTATATTTTTTTACTTTTCACCCCTTTTTGTCAATTGCTTTTATGTCTTTCCTTGTTATTCTCAATTCCCCCTTCCCCTCGCCCCCCTATGATAACTTTACTCCAATGATTACGTCGTCCCCCTCTTCTCAAACCCTCTAACCGCGCACAAAAATTATTTTCTAACAAAATTACAAATATTTGTCTCTAAATTCTATACTTTAAAAGCTTCTTTTATTCCCCTTTACCCCGAACCTTCAACTTTACCCCTTTCTACTCATTTTTCGCCAAAATATTCCAATTTACCCCGCTCTACCCGCCTTTACCTTAATTATTCCGCGCTTGCCCCGCTTTACCCCGATTATCCCAATTTGCCCCACTCTACCTTTTATTTTAAATATGTAAACCTTCGCCCGCCCTATTCCGCTTTGGATGTTAGGATGGATGTCCTTACTTGAAGGAGGCACATTGGACCTTGGGTTCTTGCAAATTTGTTGACACTGTAAAGCACATCGGTCCGCATCGAGGAATCGATCAGGGAGCTAGCACCGAGGGTGCATGCAGTCAGGCTGTGAGCTAGGTGTGGAAGAAGGGTTTTTCATGTGAAGGCAACTTTTATTATTTCTCCTGAGACTCCTGCTTAGATACGACTAGCAACTACTTCATGAGATTGTGTTGGAATACTCTACTTACTGTGGTAATGATTTGTTGTTGTACAGCTGTTGAGGCTGCTGAACGCATGAGAGAAAGACCACTCCTTGAAAATGTTAGCTGGCAAAATGCACAGAAAAGATCCTGGAAGCAATGCCAAGCAAAAACTCCGAACTGCAGTTTAGAGAGAGGGACTAGCATACTTTCAAGAATTGTGGAAGGCTTGGATTATGATATATGTTGTTCCGAGCTAGGGTTTTGCCGTGAATGTAAGTGTATTCTTTGTTGCCGAGTTATCTGCCCAAATCCTGATGTGAGCACCTTCTTCCGATGTATGCATGGACCCTCAGGATCAGGCGTATGTGGGCATGCAGCTCATCTTGAGTGTGCTCTTCGGTCTGAGATGGCTGGGGTTGTGAAGCATAATGGACTGGATATGGAATACCTATGTCGACGCTGTGATAGCAAAATGGATTTGAGAGACCTTATCACTTGCCTTGTTGAGGTCATGGGTAAGATGACAGTAAGGCAAAAGGTTGAGAAAAGCTTGCAGCTTGCCTTGCAAATAATGCAAGTCACCCAAAATGGGGGATTTGGGGGAAGGATTTTGGAATGCTTGGTTGGAATAACCCTTAAAAAGGTGAGTGCAGGTGATTACACACTTTCCTTGTGATCGACGTGACCTTCATTCTTTGCTATCTCACAGTATAGATACCCATTCCACCTTATTGTGTTTCATCATTTCTCTATGGAGGTCTCCCTTGTCTGGGATAGCCAGAGTCCTACAAAAAGCCTCTCAAACAAGAATTTTCTCTCAATAAGGCAATTGGTAGTGCTTATGTGCTTTTTGTTGCTACTGGGGTTGTTGTTGGCTGTGTATCACCTACTATTTTAGACTTCACTCTTTTATGGAATATGTGATTTGGGAATACTCTTTTGGGAGACCGATGTTGATATTGTTTCATCTCAACTGTGGAGTTGATTGTTTCATAGGAAGACATAGGAGTAACGATTGAAAGCAACTATAGCATTAATTGAGTTATTTGTTCTTTACGGGCTGTATGGCATTAAAGATTTTGATCGTTGTTCATGATCAACATCTTTACGAGCCGATTGGCATTAAAGAACTTGCAACTATCTTTGCTCTGAAAATTTGATGGTTCTTGCATTTTGTTTTCCTATATTGCAAAATCTACAAGTCTTAAATGACACAAAATTAGAGATGTATCTTCTTGATAGCCAAGTCTTACGGTATGCACTAATGAAAAAAGGAAAAGGTTTCAACTTACTCGATTAAAAGTACATGGATTATTTTGAAAAATTCATGAAATAAATTTTTTTTTTCTAAACTTGCATATATTTGTTCATTATTATTCATTAAATGCCTCTTACAAAACTAAGAACATGATTAAGAATAAAAGAAAATATTTTAGTGCAACTTGAAAAAAATAGTGAAAAAAAAATGATGTAAAAATAAAATAAAATAAGTAAAATATAAAGAAATAAAAAAATGTAAAACTAGGAAATACAATAAAGAATAAAATAAAGAGCATTGAGTAAGAAGAAGAAAAGAATAATATAAAAAACAACAATTATAAAAATTAACACCCATGTAACCCATGCCACGCCCTGGATATCAAAGTTTAGGTTAGTTTAATTAAGTCTATTTTATTTTAGCTCAGATTTAATTAATTAAACCAACCCTAACCCCCCCCCCCCCCCCCAACCTTTTCAAAAAAAAAAACCCCTTCCCATCCCCCTTCAACATATTAAAAAAAAACCCTTGACCCCCTGTCCTTAGCCACTCCACAATGAAAAAACAAAATTAAAAAAAAAAAAATCATCCCTTTCCCTTCCTCCTTCCACATGTCAAATGAGGGCAAAAAAAAAACATTAACCTCCACCCCCTTCCCCCTCAATAGTAAAAAAAAGAAGAAAATAAAATCAAGGTGC